>VMHT01026505.1_pt1 | contig 27265 bp, 45 predicted proteins | sample 4693611 | NCBI WGS metagenome assembly VMHT01 (sample SAMN12280063, study PRJNA550983) | marine metagenome | isolation source: seawater sampled from same location over 5 years 0.02-0.2 micron viral filtrate | place: USA: collected off the coast of southern California halfway between the port... ...
ATTCTAATTGTCCATACTGTGTGTATTTATCTGCTCTTGTTAGATCATAAATATCAGTAGGTGTAAAGATACCTTTATTATTTCCAAAACTTTGTTCTGGGCTTTCAGGTATATATCCAAATTCACTCATTAGCTACCTACCTGTTTATAAAGGGTAAAAGTTCCACTTGCTATGTTTCCACTATCAAAACTAAAAGATAATCCATTGTGTGCTTCTGCAACTGTGTATACATTTCCACCCATACTGCCCCTAGTACTTGCACTTGCATTTATTGCAACATTTTCTACTGTAATAAAACTGTATTCTGAACTTGAATTAAAGTTATAGCAATAAATTATTGCATTATTTTGTTCCCCTGCTCCTGTTCCTGCACCTGTTAAAATATCAAAAGCACTTCTATTCGTACCACTAACATTTTGAAATGATGTATCAGCTTTTAGTATTTTAAAAGCTCTATCATAATTTGAAGTAGATTGTGCAGTTCCACTAGCAGTAACTCTAGTTACGGGGCTTACTCCGTCTGATACAGGTACATAATTATTAACTGTAACCATATAAACATCATCACTATCTATGCCTGTTAAGGTAACACTAGATACTGCACTTGTAACTGTATTTGTTGCTACTTGTACTAAACTCATTAGCTATCAACTCTCAATCCATAAACTCTTAAATTAATATTGTCATAAGTGCCTGATGATGGAAAAAAATTAATTCCTGTACAAGAAGTAGCAGATTTCAAAACTGATATAGATTTATAACTTTGATTGCCACCTGCTGGATATCTAAAAACACTTTGTACTTGTGCATAACTATATGATGAACTATTAAATGGATTATATATATACATACTTAACCCAAAACCCTCTGTGCCATTGTTACCAAAAGATACACCTAAAGCAGAACTTCCATTTGTTGCTCTACCCTCTGTAAAACCTGAATACATTGGCATAAATAAACTTGCATAATCATAACTACTTGCACTTATAATACTGCCACTTGAATTAATAAATCTATAATTATTATCTGTTGCAGTTGATAAATCATTTGTTGTCATTGATAAATAATATATGTCAAAATCAGCACTAAATACATCTGTCATAGATACACTTGCAACAGAACTAGCAGTAGTTTCATTAATTAATCTTAGGTTACTCATACTAAATTTGTTTCACTCCAAAAAGTTTTACATCTCCACTAATGTTTGCACCACCTGTGTATATAAATTGTATTGCATTTATTGTTTCAGCTTGTGTATAAACACCACCACCAAAAAAATTAATAAAGTTTCCTGCGTCATCAGTTCCCATTGAATGTGTTGTAGCAAAACTATACTTAGATGAACTACCTAAATTATATAAATAAACATAACTATTATTTTTATATATTGCAGTACTACCACCTCTACCTAATATATTATAAATTGCATTAGCAGAAGTACTTTTTTCTTCTCCAAAAAAACCCTGTGAAGCATTAACTTGCATAGCATATTGATAATTAGAAGTTTCATAACTACTACCACTATCATTAGAAAATCTTAAAACAGGGAAGTCACTATTAGCACTAGCGAATATATTAGAAAATTGTAAAACGTGTACATCATATGCACTTTCTTTAATATTTGTAAAAACAACACTACTAACACTACTTACAGTTTGTTCTTCAATAAGTTCTAAGCTACCACCCCAACTACCATCTTTAGTTAGTTGTAATATTTCACTAGGTGTATATAAACCTGTATTCTTTTTTACATCATTTGGTTGCGTACCTAAGTAAGCCATAAAAAACTCCTTTAGGTTTGTCTAAGAAATGAAACATTATACTCTGCGCTTGAAGCCGCAGAACAAAGTCCTTGTAGTTTATCGCCAGTTTCTAATGTGATCTTGGTTTGTATGTCTATTGTAGTTCCAAATGGTAAAGATACATTGTTTAAAATGTGTCTCAATGATCCACCAGATTTTGTAACACTTAGATCGATAGTTACATCTGCGCTACTTGAACTTACATTAGATACCAAAACACCTATAACAGTTTCTGTTGTTGAACTAGGTACTGCGTCAACAATATCTCCTGCTGATGTACCTAATACACCTTGAACTGAATGTAATGTATCTGCCATAAATTATCCCTTCCTTAGCTTAAAGCTAATACTAATCCTAAACTTACACCACTTGGTGCTAAAGCTACTATATCCGATACTGTTGTTTTCTTTAAATTATTACTATCGTCTGCGTCGCCAATTAAAACAATATCGGCAGAGGCAACAGTTGCAGATGTTGCTAAATTTGGCGAAATAACTAATGTTGATGAAAATGCACCAGATGTTGCAGTTGCCCCACCTGCTAAACCAGATGTACTTGATGTTGTAATTGTTACACCTGTAATATCACCGTCGCCAATAAAACTAGCCCAACTTGAGCCATTGTAAAACATAAGGGCATTTGTATCTTTTAAATATGCAAACATACCCTCACTTGGACTTGATACCGCCGAATCGCGTGCGCTAGAATCAGCGAATACCATAATTACTTGTTCTTGCAAGTATGTGTTAAATTCTGTTGCGGTGATTAGATCACCAGTTGCGTATACCTTAAATCCTGCTCCTGCCAATGTTATACCTTTCTATGCGTAAGCAAATCTTGTTCCCTCACCTAGTTTAGCTTGTCCTAGAATCCATGCTGAAGAACCTGCTGGGCTTAATGTTAGTGTCCAAGACCATGATTGTGCAAGTGCAGACACATTATGTTGGATACTTTCTATTAAAACCTCATCTTCAAAACTTGAGCCGTTAGGGTTTACAACCTTAACTTTAATTCTATCGCCAAATTCTCTACCAAGTGCTTGATTCCATAATAGCGTATTTTGTCTTGGATTTATTACCAATTTTTCGAATCTTTTTATTGGTGTTGATGTTTCAGCTATCTTTTGTTGAATTATTGAGGCAACATTTGCATTCGAAATATTTATTGTACTTTTTTGATTAACAAAGGCACCATAAGAAATTACTGAATCTGCGTCAGCTACATATTGTGTTGTACCACTTTCCCTTGTCCACTCATAAACATTTATTATTTCATCATCATCAAAAGAAACTGCTACATCTACATAAGGTAAATTTGATCCGTCATTACTAAATGTTGCTTGTACATTAATTGCCTTTGTATTTGAAAGCCTGTAATCTCTATTTCTAAATGTAACCTTACCGTCACTAGCTACAAACAATTGGGCATTCTCAGCCGTCTCACACTCTTGTAATGCAGTAAGTACATTATCTGTTGATTGTTGAGTTCCTACTTGTAATGTACCAGTATTAATATCCCTTCGATCAGAAGGCCAACCAACTGCATTTAATATATTGGTTATTCTTGTACTTGACAATTCATTTGTATTTGGTGTAAAAGAAAGTCTTGTTGATTGTCCTACCTCAGAAAATCCGGGCAGACCTAATCTAAAACCTTTTGCTTGTATATCCCCTTGCCTAAAAATTCTAAATGCGTCCGATACTGTAAATGTTACAACCGAATCATTACCACTAGCAGGGTATGTAACTGGTATTTTATCCAAAAACCCTTCAAATAATCTGTATGTACTTGAATCATAAACGGCAGATATTCTTACTCTTTTAAGTGGTTGTATCTTTGTTTTTCCTGTTGATGAATCATAATAAGGTGAACTTGTGTTTGTAGGGTTAAATCTATTGTCTGCATTTGATAAGATTAATGTTGCCCTACCTGCACCAAATTGGCCTAATTCATTAATTCTTCCTCTATTAGTACTAAAAGACCTTACATAAGCTGATATATCGGTAAAACTAGGGCTTGTATCAAAAGGGTTGGAATCAAAGGCAACCTCTACCGTTAAGTTAACATTAGGATCAAAAGCAACACTCATAAGACAACATTTAGGCCTCTTTTTTGAGCCTCTATTGCCTTTATAGCTACCTCATCAGAGTTAATTTCGCCACTAATATTAAATTCATTTTTTAAATTTATTAAGGTTGTTACACCTCTACCACCTATAAATGTTCCAGAATCTTTTGCTAATGTTTCTGTTGCAGTTGATGTAGATACAGGGCTATCAAAAATTGGTGGTGGTGCAGAAGATACAGTAGCAGTTGGTGGTTTCATGTCCATAACTCTTCTTATATCTGAATATATTTTACTAAGTGTCTCTCCTGTAGTTTCAGCAATAGAGTTTAAAGCACCTCTTAGATTATCGAAAGCATGTACATCAGAAATAGCGTCATCTAATTTTCTTTTTGCCTCTGCAATTCTTAATAGGTTTGCAGGTGTTTTTGCACTTGCCTTATTGTATTCATCAGTTGCCTCATTAAGCCTTTCTTGTGATTCTCTTAATGTATCTAATGCTCTTTGTTCTTCTGATCGAGCAGATTCTAATTCTCTCATTACCTTTAATACATTTTGGTCATCACCCTCTGCCTCTTTTTTAAGTTGATTTAATTTCTTTTGCGCAACAATCAATTCTTGTTTTTGTAATTCTGATTTTTCCTCTACCTCAGTTAATCTTCTAACTGATTCCTCTTGTCTAAGTATTGCTAACTTTTCTTCATCAGTTACCTTTGTTGCCTCTTCTCTTGCTTTAATTAGTTGTTCTTCTAATTTTGTAACTTTTTCTGTTGCAATACTAAGATTTTTTTCAGCAGTTTCTTTATCTGTTTTTCTAGCTTTTTGCCTATCTAATAAATCTTCTTGTTCTTCTAGTATGTCGTTATATGCTTCTTCTGCGTCTATCATGGCGGATAATGCACTTAATTGATTATTAACCATTTCTTTTGAAAGTTCATTTACAGAGTCAGCTTGATCTTCAACCTGTTCTGTGGTTTCTGATAAAGACATACCTAAAATATCTTGTTCTAAAGCATATCTTTCTGTATTTCTTCTTGCGTCAATAAATGCAGGCATTGACCTATTAATTGAATCTTGTATTTTACCTTGATTTGTAGCCATATTGCTTAATTGTTCATTAAGTCTTTGTGATCTTATACTATTCCCTAAATCTTCTGTTGCACCTGTATATGCACCTGTAATACCTACACCTGCACCTAATACTGCATTAAGTTGTAATATTTTAAATGTTGACTCTTCAACAGTATCTGTAAAGTTTTCTTCTTGTTTATAACCAATAAATATATCTAATAAGGTACTTGTTTTTGCAATTATATCTTCTAACGCAGGAGCAAAATCTTCTACCAATAACTGTCCTGCCACTGAAAATTTATCTCTAAGTATTTCTGCTTGACCTGCCAAAGATTGTATTTGTTTATCCGATACCTCTTGTGTTGTACCGCCTGCGTCTCTTAATGCTTTTTCATATTCTCTAATTTGTCCACCCGCACCACTTAAAATCTTTACTGCGTCTGCAACACCACGATTTAGCCCTAATTGATCTAATGTACTTGCCTTTAATTCATCAGACATTGGTCCAAGAACTCTGTCTAATTCTTCAATTATGTCTGCAACATTTTTCATATTGCCTTCGGTATCAAACATATTTAAACCGAGTTTGGCAAATTCTTCACTATTCTTAGCAGTAGCTCTAGGTATATCTCTTAGAACTTGGTTTAATTTATCGCCTGCCTCAGCACCTTTTACACCTCGATCTGCAAATGCAGCCAATACTGCAACACCCTCTTCTATGTCTTTATTTACAACTTTCAAAGCGGCACCTGCTTTTGTAGTTAATGCTTCTGAAAACTGTTGAACACTTGCGTTTGCTAATGTATTTGCCTTAACAAGAACATCTGTAACCCTTGTAAGATTTTCTAAGTTTTGTTGTGCGTCTTGAACTGTCAAACCTAATGCAGATTGTGCGTCTGTGGCTAAATCTGTTGCCAATGACATATCAAACATACCTGCTTGTGCAAATTTAGCAACTTGTGGTAAAGCTGCAATTGATTGTTCTGCGTCTAAACCTGCCGACGCTAAGAAAAAGAAAGACTCTGCTGATTCAGTTGCAGATACCCTTGTAGAAACTGCAACCTCTCTAGCGGCTCTTGCCATGTTCTCTTGTTGTGCAATAGTTGTATTCATGATTGCAAGAGATTGGTTTAATGCGTCTTCGAACTCAATAAATTCTTTGGTTGCTTTTGTGATACCTACTGCAAGACCAGCTGCAAAGGCAATACCTGCACCTTTAACAATTCCTGCTAATTTCTTGGTAGTCCCACCAAGACTAGACATTTGTTTATTGGCTAATTCGGCACCTTTAGTAACAATACGAATAAATATATCTGCTACTGCCATTATCTTTTAGACCTTTGTTTATTCATCTCTGCCTCTTGCATTGCTTGTTGGTAATCTCGGCGCTTTTTCTCATATAGGTAAAAACCTATCCACTGCTGATATTCTAGCACAGACATCTTGTGTCTTAGTTCACCAACAGTTAAACCTAGATCACGAGCTAGCTTAAAATCAAAGGCTAATTCAGAATCGTTTTCAAAATTGGTCGGCTAGGTCGCCTGTACCTCCAATACCATTTAGATTATTTAAAGCAAGAAATATTTTATCTACGATTGTTGAATCTTTTTCATAGAGCATATTTATTGCGTCATCATCTAATTTTGGCTCGACAACACTTACTTTCAGCAATTCTTTTTGATAATCGAATGCGTCTGTATTATCTGCATTGACAAGCCGACCTAATTTGATTTGTGTTGCTTTTGAAATACCTTGTACCAATATTGTTTTATCCCACTCGTCAATATAAATTTCCTCTGTGGGTACACTCGGTAAACTAGCTAAATCATCTAGCGTAAGTCGTTTTTTATCACTCATAATTTAATACTAGTGTGTTCCGCGTGTAACTGCACCAGATACTTGCAAATCAGAACTGAATGCAACAACATCGCCAACAGGTGAAGATATTGCATAGTTAGTCATAATACACTCGCCTGTATATTTGATTTTGCTAGAGGCTGTTCCCTCTGGACTATATTCAAATGATAAGGTAGCGGCTTGACCTACTACTGCCCCAAATATTGCGTCTGCAGTTGCGTCCCATACTCCACCAACGGAAATGGTTGCGTCTTTCAAACCTGCAATATAGGTTTTATTATCTGCACCTAGAGTTGTTGTTTCAGCTACATCTGCTGTTTCTGGAAAGTCCACAGTATTTACATAAGTGCTTATATCTGTAAGTGATCCACTAGCGTTATCTAGTTTAAATACACTATCTTTACCATGTACAAATGCCATATTTGTCTCCTATCCTACTCTTCCAAAGCCAACAATACATGCGAAACTAGGGTTAGTTCCGGTAATTGTATAATTGACTCTTAGATACCTATTTATTGTTGTTCCACTCGCAACCTCACTAACTTGTGATCCTACGGCAGTGAAATTTGTAAAAGTTACTAAATCAACATAGGTTGAATCATCAGAGCTATGTTGTATCTTAATTGTTGCAGTTGGTGTAGATGTACCCGACACAGTTGTAACAATTGCTATTCCTGCACCACCATTGGCAGTACTTGAAGTATTATCAGTAGCAGTTGAATTACCTGTTGCAGTTATGGTTGCATTGTCTAATACCAATCCATTAAATAAACCTGCATTTGCCTGTAGATCGAAACTTGTTGCAACAACATCACCAACAGGGCTTGATTGTCCATACCCTGTTATTGGTCCAATACCAAAAAATATACTTTTACCGTCTGTTATTCCATTAGCACCAATACATACACTAGTGTCTGTTGATGAGCCTAAAAGTGGTTGTAAAATACCGTCTGCAGTTGCGTCAAACATACCTGTCATACTTACAGTTCCGTCTTTATCCCCTGCGATATAGTTTTTGTCATCATTACCAAATGCAGTTGTTTCTGCAATATCAGCATTTCTATTGAAATCTACATTGTTCATATAAGAACTTACATTATTATTATTTAAAAATATTACCGACTCTTTACCATGTACAAATGCCATTATTTACCTCCGCAACAACCTTGACCACAACAATCCATTACTTTTTACCTCCGCCTCTTCTTCTTCTGCGTCTTCTAGTACCACTACCAGAGCCGTAGCTTCTTCCATAACCCATTATTCTTCTTCCTTTTCTTCATACCAAGCTTCATTTTCTGGTGTGTTTGGATCATCTGCAATAAAATGTCCTTTTTCATCTCTAGCTCTTTTAAGGTTTTTATTAAGGTCTGCTTTTTCAATAACACCCATGTCTTTTAATTCTTTCCAAGTTTTATTAGAAAAGCCCTCTTTTTGTATAAGTTCGCCTACCTCATATCTTTTGTCTTTATGATCGAATCCAATTTTTACTTCAAACATTATGCAATTACCTCTACTAAAAATTCAGCACCTAAATAATCAATGCTATTGACAGTATACACGCCAACCTCTTTTGCTTCAATTACTCTACAAGAATTAGCAGAGCCACTTAAAGTAACATCTGATTCTATTTGTGCCTTTACAGAACTTGATCCTGTACTTGCTAAATATCCGTCCAATGTTTCTTGACTATCTTGTGCGTCTACTCTTGATACATAAACAAATACTGGTATTTCATATTTATCTGCACCTCTTTGTATTGTAGTATCATATTCAATTGTTTCCACAACACCAACAACTGCTATTGGTGGCTCAACAAAATCTGGTACAAAATTAGAAACTGTTAATGAAGATATATTAGCTAAGTTAGTTCCTATACCATTTCTTATTGAAGTTAAACTAGCCACTTATCCTACCTTTTTTAAATTCTCTTTCTATTTCTTTAGCAGTATTTCTTGTAACTGCATTTCTTTTAATCCTAGTCTTTTTTTCAGCAATAAGAAAGAACGGCACAAGAGGTGTTCCTTTCTTGCCTATCGATCTTTGTAAGGCATAAGGGTTTATACCTTTTGCGTTTGCCCATGGTTTTAATTTTTTAATAGGTGGATAATGAGGTTTACTTCTTGTGTAAGGTTTTGTTAGCTTTAATTTACCACTAATCTTCTCGTCACCATGCACATATTTTGCATAACTTCTTGATGAATATATTTTTACAGACTGTGGTAACCGTCCTTTAGTTTGTATTCTCTGTACATGTATTGACCTAGATAAACTACCACTAAACTTTGGTGTTTCTTTTTGTGCTTGTTTTCTGATTATTTGACCTTGTACCCTCATTAAATCCCTTATTGGTTTTGCAGACATATTTGCCAGATCTAGGCGAGTTTTTAATTTATCTACACCTTTTATTTCAAATCTTGTATCAGCCATTAAAGAACATTTCCAACAAGATTTTGCCTGCGATAACCTTTCAATAATTCTTTAGCGTCTGGGTCCATTTTGTTAAATAGTTCTATAGTTCCTGTTTCATCATTACCAAATACATTAAATGGTGTATCTTTACGCTTAAATAATCTAAGAGCTTGTATTAATGTTGCTTGTTTAATTGCGTCAGGTACTCTTGAAAAACCAAACTTAGCAGTTACTTGCACATTATTAATAATGCTAGGATCAAATCTTTCAGAACTTCTTGTATTTAGTATTCTTATTTCGTCGTATGGCTCGTAATAACTTGTACCACCTGCGTCTGCAATTAATTTAGGGTTAGTTGGTCGAAGTATAAAATCTGTATTGATTGTTAATGTTTTATCAAAGCTACCGTCATCAGTTGTATCAGTTTTAACAATAAGTCCAGTAGTTGTAGAAATATCTGGAATTTCTAAATATATGTTGCTAACTGGTGTAAATGTTTTAGCATTTGCAGTTGAATCTTGATAAAAATACCTACCACAAACTTTATCTATCTGCCTACTGGCTGCGTTTATGGCGTTGTCAATGTTATTGTCTTGCCCACTTCCACTAATGCCGATGTAGGTTTTTAAATCGTCTTTATCTACATATTGGTCGTGAGCCATTTAAAATCCTTATTTATTTACTTTTATTTTCTGTTGGTGCCTTAGCTTTTTTACCAATTCCCCACTCTTTAGCTTGTGCGTCGGATATTTCTTGTCCTTTACGACCAAGTAATTTACCTTTTGCCCAACCTGTAGGAAGACCTTTTGCAGATTCTTTAATATCACCTGCGTCATTTGTGTAAACATCTTTTGCTAATTTCATTTTTTCCTCTCTTTGATCTATCGCACTCGACTCGAAAGACGAGTGCGATAAAACCATAATTATTAGATATTTGTAATGGAACAGAAAGCTGCTGCACGATAGATCGGAAGACCTACTCTAACTTTGGCTTTCATAACCATAATATCTTTTACAAAGTTCTCATCATGTGAATCAGACATTGAAACTTCCATACCTTGTCTTGCGACTAAATGTATAGCTTGTCCTCCGCCGAATACACCGACAACTGCAGTTCCTGCTGGTCTTGTTGTATCAGCAATAACTGGTAGTCCCCATAATGATTGAACTACACCATTGCCAAATTGACCTGCACCTACAAATAATGGATTCAATGATCCACTAGTTGTTACTGCATTTACTTCTGTTACAACTTGATACCAGTCACTAGGGTGCATAATGATTGCGTCAGGTTGTAGGAAACTATCTTTTTGTATTTCTGTGATAGCTTCATAAATTTGTCCAATTCTCTTTAAGTTTCCACCGAAACTAGAGAAATCGAAAGTGTTGATTCCAGATTTATTAAGAATACCGGTAAGGTTTGCACCTGAACCACCACCTGCCATTATTTGGTCGGTAAGGGTTAAATTAACCATTGTTCTTAGTCTTGAATCTATATATCCTTGAACTGTTGCTACATCTGCAAGTAATTCTTCTGTTACAGGTAAGAATCCACCAATTTTCTTAATGTCTTCTGTTCTCTCTGTGAATGCTAATGCACTTTCACCAAGAGCAGAACCTTCAGCAGTTGCTGCTGCATTATTTGTAAATGTGGTTTCTTCTAAATACTTGTATTGGTAAGAATCAGTTGTGATTGTATCAATTAAGTCAAGAACATTTTGTGGATCTCTTTGTGCAGACGGCACAATCAAATCTGATCGTGTTACTGCAGGTGGATATCCAGTTTCTGTAAGAGTTGTTTTAAACTCATATCTTGGATCGAACTTTAACTCAGATGTAATACCTTTTTGTCCATCGTCCATGAACGCGTTGTATGCTTTTGATTCCATTAATGAATCGCCTAAACCTTTAGGAGCTTCTTTGGCTTCTACATGAATACCTTTTGACTCTACCTTTTGGCTTTCCTCAACGCCTTTTTCCATTGCTTCTTTTTCAGTTTGAAATTTTCTAGCAACTTTAATGTCTTCAACTAGTTCAGACATTCTTTCATTACGATTAGTCCATTCTTCGAGCTTTTGTGAATCCATATTTTTTGGATCAACATCTGTAAACTCTTTTAATGTATTCTCTCTAAGTTCAAGAAGTTCTTGTTCCATATTTTTAATTTCTGACATAACTTCCTTTACTTAAATATCAACTGTTTCAGTTAATATTCGTATTGTCTCTTTTATTGTATCAGCGACTTCCACTTCATTGTCCTCTTCCAATTCTTGTTGAGGGTTCGCAGTGTCCAACATTCTATCTATATCGTTATAAATATCTTGTATTTCATCTGCTAACGAAGATAGGGCTTTATAGGCCTGTTCTGATAGCTTTTTATCTTTTTGTAGGCGTAAGGCAGTTAGCTCCTTTGCCCTTTGTGTTACTGAAACCAAGGCGTTAAGAGCCTCTTCAATTTCTTCAGTAAATCTTTTACCAGTATCTTTAGTTTCTTTTTCTAGTTTTTGATCTTCTTTTACCGCCAATGTGTAAGTATCTTGATTGGCACCTACAAGAACTGGTGAAACTTCCCATACTCTTAAATCTTTTAAATATCTAACATCTTGTGTTTCAAGTCCGTCTTTTTGAAATGCACCTTTTTCTGAATCTACTACTTCATAGCCAAAAGACCATTGTTGTAAATCGCCCATTGCTTTGACTGTGTTGTAAGCCTCTCGGCCTCTTTCGGTGTCCATAATAAATTCACCTTTAAATGTAGCTTTGTCATTGTCGGTAACTATTTCACCTCTACCAATAACATCTTTCCAATCATGACCCCATACCATTGCAACACCTTTTTCACCAAATCCACTTTTGATCGAATCTGGTAACACGACATCGCCGTCGGAATCAACTGTATTAAATACAGAAAAAACTGCTTCTACTTTTCCCTCTACATCAAAATCAAGTATCGGGTTGATATTTTTAAATTCTTTACTTTTACTCATAACACCTCATGATAGATTAAACTGCACCGACAGTTAATTATTTCTCTGCCGGGCGCACCACCAGAACTATCTGCTGGATACTTCATATTATAGCCACCTACATTAAAAAATCCATTTTTTTGAACTCTTTGTCCATCAGCCAACCTATGTGAATCTCTTACAACACCATCTCTTTGAGCAACCCACTCTTTTTGTAATGTAAGGTTTGTTTGACTTACTGCCAAATCTTGACCAAATTGTGATAATGCAAGACCCTCTGTTCTTGCTATTGTACTAGCTCTTCCTAGTCTTTTTTTACCTAATGAATCTGAAATGCCATTTGTTATGTAATCTTCTAAATCTTTACCTCTTAGACCTAGATTCGTACCCTCAGTTAATGATCTTCTTAAATCTCTATTTAACCTAGTCTTTGTTGTTTCTGCAAGACCGGGCAATACTTGATTTAATCTATTATCAACAAAATCAATTGCCTGCCTGTTTCTTCTAAACTCTTGTATAGGTACTTGCACACCTCTTCTACCTCTTAAAGGATAAAAGCCTTCTGCAACTACCTCTGCTCTTGGTTTTCTTCTTCTCTGTCTTTCAATTTGTTCTAATTCTGATTCAGTAAACTTAAATTCTTCTGGTAATAATATTTCTATCTGGTTAAAACCAAAATCAGTAGTCATAGAAATATACAAATCATACAAATCTGCCGACCACCTTTTTGTTTGGTTATCTATAAGGTTATTTAAAATAGTTAAATTACCAGTTACCAATAAACTATTTGTTTTTATAAATTCACCAATATATCTGTCTTGGTCTTTTAATAATTTAAAATATTCTACACCTAAGGTAATATCCCAATTAGTAAGTAATCGATCATAATTCTTCCATATAATTTCTTTTACTTCTTCTGATTGAAACCTTTTAATGCGTTCTTCTTTATTTATTTGCTTTAATCTTGATTTTCTAATTATTAACTCATAAGCACTATTTGTTTTTTCATCTCTTAAGTTCATACCTCTAACCAATTTGTTTGACCATGATTGACCTGCATTACCACCCCATAATGCCCATGCAATACGACCATTACTTGGATAACCGTCTTCACCCGGTCTATAACCTTCTGCCCTTTTATCAACCTCATGTCGTGGAAAATATCTTGCTATCTGTCTTACCTTTTCAGCACTTGCCTTTGTATTATTAATTAAATATCTTGCAGTACCTCTTCCAACAGATGTACCACCTCTGTTATATTCAGAAACCCACTCTAATGCTTTTCTTGCCTCATCTTTTGCACCCTGTGGAATTGTAAAATCTAAATCATCATAAGGCCCTTTGTATTCTTTTTTGCTACTTAATGGGTGATTTCTTGGTAGTAAATCTTGGTCAAAAGGCTTTCTTGGAAACTTACCTGTTCTTAATCCAGTTAAAAATGCATTAACTCTTGCATAAGCCCATTGGTCTGCACTTCTTACATTACCTCTAACTGAACTAGGGTTAGTTCTATATGCACCAATGCCTCTTCTAAAGACTGCTTCAAGCATTCTTAATGTTGCCCTGTATGTAGGATCTTTCTCGTTATGTGCTTCAACCTTATCACGCAAGACCTGTTCAACCCTTGCAGATACAGTTTGCTTTTCTTCTCTAAAATCCATTATTATTCTTAATTTAGAAACTGGTTGTGTAACTGTTCTATCAGTTATTTCATGCGTTCCATCTTCCATAATTGCCCATACACGCATATTTGCAGTTTCTTCTTCTGAATTAATTGAGGTAATTACACCATGAACAGTGCTAGGTGGGTCTGGTGTTTTATCAATAGACCAACTAACAGTATCGCCTACTGATATTTGACTAAGAGTCGCCATTTTGTTCTGCTAATCTTCTTTCGTATTCTTCATGAGTAGAACATGGCATGTAAACTAAATTGCCGTTTTCATCATGTGTATGTGTTCCATTACAACCTAATTCTTCAGCTCTTTCTTCTGCCTCTTCTGATGTTGTAAACTTATCTTTGCTTACCTCTTCTTTTAAATCCACCTCTTCGTATTGTGATTCGCCATACATGTGTATTTGAGCCAATCGTGCCTCTGCTAATTTTCTTGTTGGATAACAACCAAAACTTCTAGTTCCCTCTTCGTTATAGACACAGAACTCTCCGTCCTCTTGTTTTATTATTTTTGTCTCATCAACAATGTATGCTGATTCTTCAAACTCATCATCAATGTCATCTTGGTTTTCAAGTTGTTCTTCTTCTATCTTTGGCTCTACTTGATTTAAAACATTTGCCTCTGTTGGTATTACATTTGCAGGTACATAGTAAATATCTTGATCATCTGTTGTTGGTAAACCAACTTGTTGTCTTGCCTCTGCAACAGAAATCCAACCACCTTTAACACCAACATTTAATCTTTTATATAAGTTTTCTTCATCAGCTTGTAGTGATCGAACATTTCCAAAATCATATTCTGCTTTTAAAATAGAATTACTTTGATAATCTTTTTGTAGTAACTGATATGTAAGTTCTGTACCGACCATACGCCATAATGGTATTAATTTATTTTCTGTAAAAAATTCTCTTAATTGTTGTGCATTAGAATAGGTTGCTCTTTCTAAACCTGCACCAAGTCCTGCCAGTATTGCAGGCACACCAAGAACTGCTGACACCCTCTCTTCTGGTATTCTTCTTAAAGTTCCAATATCTAATTCGCTAGGGCTAAAAGACATTTTCTCTACCTGCATTGAACCACTTAATACCAATGGTTGTCCTCTTTTAGCACCACCAACCTTTTGTTGATATGTTCTACTTATTTGATCTGACTCATCAGCAGTAATTCCAAAGTCTTCTTTCGGGCTTATAATTACACTTGGCACACCAGAGTTACTTAATAATGCAGCTGATAATTGACCTGCCGCCTCATCGCCAAATATTTCACGAAGAACTGTTTTAAGTGGTGAATAACCAACTTTATGATTTTTTGGATTTAAACCTAATCTAAAATGTATTACATCATCTGAAGTTAGTATTTGTTTACTATCTTCCATTTCATAAATATAATTTGTAATTAATGTTGTTTCATTTCCTTGTGGTGTAACTCGATCTGGAATAAGCGGATATAAGGCAACAACTTGACCTACATTATTTTTTTCTTTTAATAAATATGCGTCGCCAAATACATGTAGAGCATTAACAATATAAGATTGTAAGACTTCACCACTCATAAATGGATTTGGCCTATCCATAAGAATTTCAAGTGGGTGGTTGTAAATAATAGATTCTTCGCCGTCTTCTTGATATGATTTAACAATTAGGTTTGCCTCTGAAAATGATGTACCTAATACTTGAAGACATGCAGTAACTGCACTATTTGCTTGACCATTACCTATATCTTTTAAATCAAAATTACCTGCCTGTGTGTTGTAACCTAACACATAGCTACTCGGTGTAACTGGGTCTTCTCTAAAAAAATTTATACCATATCTTTTTTGATTTTCATTGGTATAGGTTGTATTTCCAAATAATACTTCTCTAATTGATCTACGTTCTGCCAAAATTTAACCTTTCATAATGGCCCTCGGCAAGATAGAAACGCACCTAAAAACTATCTTGCTTTGAGCCAAATCTACTCACTACCATATTACATAAATATTTACAACCTAATAAGCTATAAATCTATTTTTATTTTTTATTTCCAATACACCATAAGCAAGTGCGTCTACCATGTCGTCGTGTTCACCATCTGGAAATTGCAATAATTCTCTCTTTAAGTCATCATAGTCCATTAATGCTTGATTGAAAAACAATGATCCACCTTCCATGTAAGCTGATAATGGCAATGCTCTATTTACTTTATCTGTATCGGGTTTAAGTTCTTTTACTATTAAACCCTCTCTTCTTGCTATTTGAATTATAGAAAGCTGATACCCTGCCTTTTCTATACCAACATATTGTAAATCGTGTTCTTGTATCTTTTGTTTTATCTTCGGTATGATGTCGGGTCCCTCTAATCTCTTTCTTACAATATCAATAAGAATTAATTTATTGTTTTTTGTTTTACCAAAACATGCAACAACTGTGTAATCAGCAGTCTGTTTAGTAGATGTAGCTAGATCCACTGTTGCATATTTCATTAAATCAGAATCGTAAACTTTTTCATCATCTATTGTCCATTGGATTCGATCTTCATAATATCCCCTATCGTTCATGACATTTACAACTTCTTTCTTGGTTGTTTTTATCCAATCTTCTTTAAATATTCCACCAGAAAACTCTACAAACTTTGCCTCATACTCTTGTGAATATAAATAGCTTCCAATCTCTTCTTTAGCAATAGCAAGTTCTGATATTGGTACAAATGGATTTGTTTCTGTTGGTAACTGCCACCTTTCCCAGTCGGTTAGTTTATCTGCTTTATTGTAGATGTCTTCAAACCAGTTAAAACCTTTAGGGGTTGAAATAAACAAAGCACCGCCTTGTCTTTCAGTTAATGTTGGTCTAATAACTTCTGCCCACACATTAGGTTTCATAAATGCACACTCATCTAATACAACAAAATCTAGTCCTGCACCTCTTAATCTATCGGGGTTGTCCGATGATCGAATCGATACCATACCACCTGTTGGCGTAATTATTGTTTTTTCTGATTCTTTAACAATAGTTCCATATTCAATACCTATATTTCTTAAATCTTTCCAACCCTCTAATGCCATTGCGTATGTTGGTGCAACCCACCATGATCTACCACCTTTCCATGCTTCTTCTAAACATAACCACACACCAAGTCTTGTTTTGCCCCACCTACGACCTGCTGACAAGACCTTAAATCTAGAATTAGATTGTGCAACTTGTTTTTGACCGTCATGTAGTTCTGGTAAGGTTACAACAAATTTCTTGTTATACCCTACATCTTTTAATTCAGTTTCCATTTTTCTTTTTTATAGTCGCTATTTTCGGGTATATTAAGCTCATCATCTAGGTCATCAAGTACAATTTCATCAAACCAAGGCATTATTCTTCTTCCTCTTTCACTGGTAACCATGATATATGAACTCTTTGACCGTCCACAATAACCCATGTTTCTTTGTCCACTATTCTTCTTCTTGTAAATTATCTAAATCTACAACAATTTCATTTTCTCTATCGAGTTTTTTACCGTCTGACCAGTTTAATTCTATCTCTACTGGTGCATTAGGGTCTCCTTGTAACTGTAATTTCTCTTTTCTACCAAATTTATCGGGGTATTTTCTTTCTAATACCCATGCGTCTGCTTGCCAATTACCGTCTTTGCCTGCCTGTTCGATTCGAGCCATTCTTCTAATAATTGCAGTACCTTCTGCTTGATTAACCTCAAACCAAAATGATTTATAAGGCTCAACACCCTCTTCAGCTTTTTTACGCCATAATCTAAATGTGGAAGAATTGATACCTGCATAAGCACAAGCGTGTTCTGTGTACATACCTAATCTAATAGCCTCTAATAGACGAGTAGTTAAGTCTTCATCAAGTAATTTATAAGGTTTATTATTTGCCATGCGTTTATCAGTATAATACCAAAAAGCCCTACATAATGCAGGGCTTTAGGTTTTTGCGTTTCTTTTTAGTTTATAGGCATTAAAACACCACATCTACCAATTGTTTTTCTTGGTGCAAAATCTGTCCAATGACCAGTTTTTGTTTGATCTGTGCCGTTTTGTGCAGAATCGTTGTAATCTCTTTCTTGCACAGTAAGTAACCAACCCTTATTACTTGGCATAATTGTATAGTGGTATTCAGTATCGCCATGTTGTCTATATGATTCAACATTATTTAATTTTTCTAATTCTTCAACCTCAACAAAATTTATTTCTATATTTCTGACAAATTCTTGAAATTTACCAAGAAAATTAAGATTTAAGCTTTCTGTATAGGTAATAAAATGTATTAAAAGTTCTCCTAAACCACCTTTAATGTAACCGTCATGATGTTTATAAAAAGAATCGCCATAACCAATTTCTTTTGTAGCACCTCCGGTATATCTTACCTCTATTGTTGATCTTGTACTCATTGTTTTGCCTTTCTCTATCTTATATATACATATTAGGCCAATATCTATTTGCTTGTCAATCTTAGATTAAAATATATTTACCCCCTATGAGCTGCAAATTAGGGGGCGTATACACTAAAGGGGTATTAAGTGTGATACTTACATGTATAGTGACTTAAATACATGTACTTATTATTATACTTGTCTTTTATGTAATTTTGTATAAATCTTTTATTTTGCGATTCGTTATAAGGTAACATAAATCTTAATTCTTCTTCTGTACCTACAATCTGTTTACTTTTTACTTTTACAACAACCAACCTGTCGCGTCGATCTCTATTGTATTTTGCAACTCTTTTATCAATATCATCAACCCAAGTCATAAGCCAAATTCTTTTTTTAGATTCTTTATATATTCGTGCCGTTCTTCAGCTGATTTATTATTCCATTCTTTATTTTCACGATTCATGGCCATGTCTTCAATTATAGGGTCGCCAAATACCAATTCTTCTGATACAACAGAGGTGTTTAATTTATACATATACAACTCTGATCTATGCTGACAAGACTCTAATTTACATTTCTCACCGATATAGCGTTTCTTAGCGTATTTATCTTCATGGTCTTTGTTTAATTCACTTATTCTATTTCGTGCTGATAGACCAGTTTCTGCGATTAAATCAAGTACACAATGCCACCTGCCGTCCGACAATATTTGTTGTATTGTCTCTGCGTAACTCATCTTTTGTTGCCTCTTTTAAACCAACCTGCTGATAGAGCTTGTTGCATAACTTCTTCTGGAATAGCAATTGCTTGTTCTGGCTCAGATGTTTTATGCACAATAAATATTTTTATGCCGTCAAGAAAACCAAACTGCCCTTCAATAGTTTCTACACCAGTTTCCAAAATATTAAACCACATAAGTTTATTTTCATTGGCCTGCCACATGCCTTTGTCTTTTTTATCAGCCATTAGAAAACATATTTTCTGATGTAAGTTCTTCGCCGTCATTAAGTCTTTGGTAAAAATCAGTATTAATATACTCTTGATCTTCAAACTCATAACCTAACATTTTGGCTACCCATACTGCTACCTCACCAAGAAATGCACCTATTAACATGATTGCACAAAATGCAAACAAAACAATAAATACATCGGGGTTACTATACTTGTCCATTTTTTTTGTCCTTTCTCTTTTTCTTTTTCTGTAATTCTTTAAAAGATTTTTTTACATCTTCAACTGAATTAATATCAGTTATGTCTTTGCGAATTTCGTTACCGTCCATGTCCATAAATACTATATCTGGCATTAGAAAGTCACCCCCGCGCCCTCTTGTGCCATGTCATGTTCAATGTCGGCTAGTTCTATATCATGACTAAGTTGTTTTAACCATTTCATTTGTTCTTTTAACAAGTATCTTTTTGAATCCCACCTAGCAAATTGTGAATCGTCCCAAAACTGTATACCAGTTTTTTTTCTTTCTTCGTGTTCGTCAATTTCTTTTTGTAGATTCTCTATAATAAGATCAACTGCTTCATCGCCACTAGGAAAGTGGTTTATCTTTCTATCTGCAGGCTTTTTGTATTTTATTCTTCTTGTATTTGTTTTTATTTCTGACATGTTTTTTACCTCTTTCTAATTTTAATTTGTTTGTGTGACTTTTTTTCTACCATAGGTAGGGTTTTCTAATAAACAAAATTTACAAATTGCCTCATAATCGTCTATGTTTGCATTGTAAAGAATATGCCCTGTTTTTCTATGTAAAGGGCGACTGCAGTTATCACAATTGCCTCTAAGTTTTGCCATGCCTGTAAGTGGTTTTTTTGCCATTTTTGTGCCTTTCTCTATCTTCATATAACAATATTAGGCCGATTATAGAGTATATGTCAATCTTAGATTAAAATATTATTGATATATTTTAAACCCATTATCTAATGAGGTAAAGAAATGTAGTAGGTCTTCTGCGTCTGGTAGCTCTATGTAGCAGAGGTCTCTTAGATGAGTTATTACAGATACCTCAAACTCACCTTGTAAATTTAATACAACAAAATATAAATCATTTTCATGCTTAAAGGCAATACCACCCTGTGTATCTACCATAGGAAGTACTTCTTCTAATTCGAGTTTATTTAGTTCGGGGTATTTACTAAGGTAAAATGCAACTGATAAAGCTCCCCAGTTTATTTCTTTTTCTTCAAATATAAATTCTTTTTCCATGTTTATAGTTTACTATTCTTGTTGGACTTTTTCTTTTTCTGCCTTGCAAAATCTACAATGAAAAATTACATCAAGATCAACCCACCCATGACCCTCTTTCTCACAATCTCTTTGTTTTGGTGGTTTATCTTTTTCGTACATCTCACCTAACAATGTCCAATTCTTCGATAATGCAAATGGCGTTAGGGTGATGTTTGGCCATTTCTTTTTGTATATATATATTTTTTCTTTTATTTCTTCTGCCGTTGCGTCGATCTCTGCTAAATCTTTTGCAACTTTATTGAATATTGATATTTCATTTTTGGTTTTAGGTTGGTACATGTGTTCAGAAAGAGCTAAATATACTTTTCCTTTATCTGAACCTGTCTTGTAATTATGACTTTGGTTAAATGACTTTGGTTTGTGTGTCATATCTGAACTACCCCCCTGTTCAAATTTGGTCGGGGGTGGGGTATCAGATTTAAAAGCAGGGTTCATTTTTAATAAATAAAGATTAGATGTCTGCCCTTGATCTTCTAAATATCTTTCTTTGACTTCTATTGCGCCAAGTTCTTTTAATTCTTTTATTGCTCTTTTAACTGATGAACTAGATTTATTACATTTTGCACCAATAGTGGCTATTGAAGGCCAACATGTACCGTCATCTTTGTCTGCGAATCGATATAGTGCGGAATATACCCTCAACGCATTGTCGGACACATTAGATTCAATTAGCCACTCTGGTACAATAGAAAAATAAAATTCAGATACAATTTGCATTAAGGTATTCTATTCTTCTTCTGTGACTTTATCTTCCTCTACTTCTTTAACTAAAGTTGTTACATCTCTAGCCTGTAAATAACTACTTAACCATGCGTCTGTGTCGTATAATTCAATTCCAACACCCATGCGCATTGCCGCTCTTTTGATACCGTCCGACATACATTCTTTTATTCTCTGCCCATTATTTTGCACTTTATTAGGGTTATCATGAAAGAAAGGCTTGTCACACATGCCGTAATCTTCTCTTGTTATTAATTTATTATCTACTGTACCTGTCAATGTTACTTTTAAACCAGTTACAAAACTCCTTGCAACACCGTTTACATCTTCGATCTTGTCATAGATAATATCGCCAGTTGTTATATCTAAATCTGGAATAAGTGCAATTAGTTTTTGTGTAACCTGTGTATGCTCAACATATTCTATTTCGCCAAAACCCTTGTTAACTTTTTTTACAAAGGCTTTATTCCATTGTTTACTTATTTGTATTTGAGTAGATCGACTCATTTTTTCCTCCTGTTATCTGTAATGCCTACCTTATTAATAAAGTCGGCTATTTCTTTTGCGTCCCACAAAGGTCCACACTTAAGAATCTTTTTAGGCTTTGGTAATTTTCCATGATGTTTTAGACTTGCTACTTTTTGTCTTGTAACGCCAAGCAATTCTGCAATCTCTGCAACACTTATTGGATCAAACATTTTTTTCCTCTCTGCTCAATGGGGGTTTTAGGTGCATTCTAATAGAGAAAGAACAAACCCCCACCAAGCTATCTAATTAATATTAATCTAAGATTATGACAATAATAGAAATTTATTCACAATCTGGACAAATTCTTGTGTTGTTCTCATTCCAATATGGCTTTAAACATTCATCACAATCACGAACAAAGACATCAGCCATTATAATTTTTTACATCTTTCTCAAGCTTTTCACTTTTTATGTCATTTACTTTATTGATCTTCATTTTTATTTTTTCTTCTTTTATATTATCCCAATCAATATCATCTCGCCTCTTTAACTGTGTATCAAAATGTCGCCAATTAAATTTGATTCTGTGTTGTGGTCTTCCATAGACTCTTTTAACTTCTACAACATAAGGCCATGCCTCTTTTAATTCTCTAGCCATTCTTAACCTACCGTCGCCAACATACAGCTCTGTTGCATTTCCGCCTTTCATACTCATTGTTGCATTTTTTTCGATCATGAAAGCATTGACAAGAACAGTACACCAATCTTTACTAAGGGCTTGTAAACACAAATCTGTATCTTCGTTGTATCTACCCCGCCACCTAAAATCTACATCGTTTCTTATAAGAAGATTGCTATACACTCTACAATTCTGATAATAAGGTTTGCGTGTTCCAGGTGGTACAAAAAAAGTATAATTCATGCCACTGATTGCAATATTCTCATATCTATCAGTAAATTTTTCAACTGCGTGTATACCTAAATTGCCATTACATTTAATTCTTCTGCCGTTCCATTGATAACGAATGCTATGTATATTGTCATCAAAGCACCAATGTTTTTCATGACCATTTTTAATTGAATCTTCCCATATAAAATTTCTTACTGGTATTGAGCCTTTACCTAGATTGCTAAATGGTGTAACCATTAATAATTTTTCATCATAAAATCTTGCATATTCTTTAAATTCTTGTGGCTCAATAACCAACTTAAAATCAACTTTGTCTTTAAGCATAAAGTTGGCGGTATAACCTACATCAGCTCTGCCTTTAGAAATAATATAGACTGGGTACTTTGGCTTATCCATGTTCAAATCTTATAGAGCTTGGATCTTCATTACCTCTTTCTGGGTACCAAATCTTCCATGTCTTGCCCATTTTGTAATTAACATGCGGATTATCAAGCAGTTGCATAAAGTTTTCTCTATCTTCTTCTGTATCGAAATGCACCATAACTTTGATCGAATCAGGTTTGTTTTCATAATCAGCAATACCAACCCACTCATTTGCCTCATCTATTGTTTGTATTTCATCTGCATTTCTTGTTGTATAAATTAATGCACTTAATTGATCTTCATTGAAACCAGTACCAGTTAAATCTAGTTCTTCATCTAATATATCTTTTAAAACCTCACTTAATTGTCTATCATCTACCATGGCTAAATTGCCAATCTCGTTATCTGAAGTTAAAACTTTTAATGCTTGTGTTGAATCTGAATTTATATTTAATCTTATTACAGGTACCTTTTGTTTGCCCATTAATTTACTAGCTTGTACTACGCCATGACCCGCCAAAATTGTATTATCTTGTGCAACAACAATGTTTCTGTAAAAGCCATGTTCTTCTATTGATTTAATTATGTGTTCTAGCTGTTGCTCTGGGTGTTGTTTGTAGTTTCGTGGGTGTGGTTTTAACTTACCTACTTCAATTGTTTCAATATTCATACATGCCTTTTTAGGAATATTGTACTCTATATTGTGCTAAAATGTTTACTGAAACGTTCGTTTTCGCCCTGTTATCAAAAATGGTCTAGCAATAGACCATTTTTATGGGCGATAATCTAATGCCCACTCATAATAATATGCGTAATGTTTTCTTTTATGTTTACCACAATCGCAATTGAGTCTTTCGATCGGGTAACCTTTTTGAATAAACAAATAGACATACTTTCTTATATGTTCAGATTCTTTGCTACAAACAAGTTCATTATCTATTAATCGTTTGTATACCTCACCTTTATAATCTCTAAATGGATTTATAAATGGCTTACCTGTTGTCACTTTTAAAACCATAATTACCCCTTTCTCTATTCTTTTTTTTATTCAGTTAAATGATTATCAACAAATTTTAAAACATCATTGTATTGGTTTATGGTTTCAATCAATTCATGTTTTGTTATAACATTTGCCTTATATCTTGCCAACGCCAACATTGCATTGTCAATATTGTGATTAAAACACTCATGGTCAATTTGTTTTATTTTTTGTTCATCAACAATTTTTTGCATTATTGTCCTTTCTCTTAGTTACAATATTAACAGGTACTAGTTTGTAATCAAATCTAAGATTTAAGAGACCAACAAAACTTGCTTGGTTTCCAATGATGTGATCCGTCATTGTAAAAAAGCCATGAAGCAACTGCTGTTGAAACCTCTACATTAGTTCTGGGTGATGTAATTTTTAATTTTGGTTTTAGCCAAGACCATGTTCGATCATTGAATTGCCACAAACCTACATCTTTTGTGCCGTCTGTATTACCATTGATTGCATTTGGTCTGCCTGAAGATTCACAAAATGCTATTCGTATGGCTGTTTCTTGATCTTCTTGCTTAAAATATTTGGTAATTGTTGGTATATATTTTTCCATGTGAATAATGATTGCGTTTCTTTCTTTACAATCATGATAATTTGTAACCTGTTCAGGCGTTAAAGGGGATAGCAAACTACAAGTAATTAACAATTCAGCTAACAAATAACCTACTGTATAATTTCATCTGGTGGCATAAGCTCTTTTAATATTGTCATACCAACTTTTAAATCTTCACTATAAAAGTTTCCATTATCGGTATATATTACTTTAGCTTTTATGCCGTCATTTTCTATTCCAACAAATTGTTTTGCCATAAAATACCTAATTACATTTTAATCTAATATTAAGACTTTTCCAACTCTAAATTAATCAAATATTCACTTGTTACACCAAGACCTTTTTTAGCAAATAATAGATATTGACATGGTCTACCCATAGAGGCCAATTGTTCTTGCGCAAATGTATTATATGATTCAGTTGATCCATTTATCCAAAGCCTTACATCATTTATATATTGTGTGTTTGGCGTATGATAATGACCTGCACATGCGTAATTAAAGTCTTCCATAAGACCTGCACTAGCAAGAGCTTTCCAACCTAAAATCTTTTTGCCAAATCCATACCATGGAAAACCACCAAAACCTCTAACTTGGTCTCCGTGAAATAAGAAAAATTTACATCTTTCACCTAAATCAGCCACTGTATACCAGTTTCTTTCACCCTCACCCTCTGGAACATTAAAATTTATTCTTTTATTGCCCTCATAAGACATTTCTACTATTTTGTAAAGCATTCTATCTGCATTAGTTTCTGGATCATAAGACCGCCTACTTTTACCACCTAACGCACCATGATTACCAATTACAAAATGGCAATCAACTTCTTCAAATTCAGCTAATAATTTATTTAAAAAACCTATCATGATTCTTGGCCCGTCAATTGTAACCTGTCTATATAGCGAAGAGTCTATCAAATGTTCTTGCCCTGGAAATATTAATTCACCCTCAACAATATCACCTAAAGCAAATACACAAACCTTTTTAACTGGGTGGCTTTTTCTTTGTATTCTTGCAATCTCTATAATTTTATCTGCATATAACAACACTCTTTGTTCTGCTATTTCTGAATTGTAATCTGGAGTAACTTTTGCCAACTGAATATCACTAAATAATGCTATTGCAACCTCTTCTTTGGCTTTTCTTGTGTCTTTTATTGGTGGTTTTACCTTAGGTATTTCTAACAGGCCTAAATTGTCCTTAACAGCCGTATAGACGGCGTTTACGAGATCAATTTTCTTTTGCTTAGCCTTTTCCAATGACTTTAAAATTCGTCTATTAGTCGCTTTTAAATCGTCGTTTTCATCTATTATTTTTTGGTAGTCTTCTATTGCAAAATCATCAAACGAATCACTCTGTTTTTTCGCCATAATCACCTAAATAATCGGATATTGTTTTATCTGCTAATGACCAACCACATGAAACTTTGAGCCACTTAATAATTACTTTTCTAGGATAACCCTCATTATATTTTTTTAATGCAATATTAAATTGCTTTTCTCTTTCGGGGTCTTTTTTAAAATAGGGTTTGCGTGATGATTCCAATAAATCTGGATTGTTTTTTAAAAATTCTTCAAATGCCTCTTGCATATTTAATCTCTAATTTATTTTAGTCTACTATATAAGATTTATTGCAATTTAGAATAAAATAATGTTTTTGTTTATCTATCAACCAAAAGACTGGTTAAAAATAACAAAACTTTTAAATATACAAATTATTGATCTCTGTAAACATTTAAATATTAGTAGGCGTAATTTTTATAATTCTATTAAAAAGAATAATACAAATTTAGAAACCACGATAGATTTTACTGCATATATAAATAACAAATCGCCTCATCACAAAAAAGAATATAGCCTACCCTCAAAAATTAAATTGTTGCACCCGGACAATATAAAATATTATTACGATAATGTATATTGGTCTTATCGTGATTTGGCCTACCTAACTAAACTTTCCTATAAAACAATTTATTTTTATATAAACAATAAAGGGTATATGTCTTTTAGAATTACAAAAATTATTAGCGATAAATTATTACATTAAAACAGTAATTAAAGTAGCAATAGATATACCTGCAATAATCCAACCATAAATCTCTTGTCTTGTTGGTCTTGTTGCTAAATCTTTTTGTATCTGATCTAGTTTTTCAAACAGTTTGTCAATATCTATCATGACTTTATTAATCATCTCTTTCTGCGTATAACCATTATCAGCCATTGCAATGCTCACTTCCATGTTTACAGTTACATATTTGAATAAAAGAGCCGTCCTCTTTTAATGTAACTATACACATTATAATTTGCACGACTCCCCACAATCATCAGTAAATTCTTGCGATGAATCTACAAATATTGGATTATCTGTAAAAAAGTTTTCTGGTAGTTCGTAATTTTCTTTCACTATTTTCTAAAACCTATTGTTAATAGCCAAACTGCAAGTGTAATAATTGTTGCAATGGCAGTTACCTGTTGTGCCTGTCCAGTTAATGTCAATGTTGCAATGATTAATCCAACCAAAGTCCAACTTAAATTTAATGTTTCTTTTACTGCCTCAACAAACCATTTCCATAATTTATTTATCAATTAAACCTCCTAAAAGCAAACGACGCAATTCTTACCAATAATGTAGGTACAATAACTTCTTGCGCTTTTTCCTTTTGATCTTGAGTCATGTCGCTTGTAATATTATTTAAAGTAATATTCTCTAAATCTACATCAATAATAACACTGATAGGGTCTGCAACAAAA
>VMHT01008878.1_pt1 | contig 27263 bp, 41 predicted proteins | sample 4693611 | NCBI WGS metagenome assembly VMHT01 (sample SAMN12280063, study PRJNA550983) | marine metagenome | isolation source: seawater sampled from same location over 5 years 0.02-0.2 micron viral filtrate | place: USA: collected off the coast of southern California halfway between the port... ...
GATGCAATCAATTTTTGAACACGGCCTGTGGCCCAGTCCAATGGGGTGGTTTCTCCGTCCATGGTATTTCCTCAAAACCCGCTTCCTGGGGCTGCTAGGGGGGGGCAAAAACCCCAAAAAAGTGTATCGGTTTTTGTCATGGTCTGCCGCCCGGTCACCTGTAGAACGCTGTCAGAAAATGCACCCCCCTACCCTGTGTTGTATACCCCCCGTCACGGCCTAGAAACGCGGTTTTTGGTACTTTTCGGGAAACTGAACCGGCTTCACAGCCTCCAAACAGGGTTTTGCACTTCCCAGTTTTTTTTGCTGATGACTCAAGCCACATCAATCACCAGCCGATTAAAGGCTGGGCAACTGCCCAGGAGGAACAATCATGTTCAATCTGCTTTCAATCATTGTGGGGCTGTGTGGCCCCGTCACTCCGCCGTTTGAAATGTCCAAGCTGGAACGCGCCATTTGGGCTGTGGAATCATCCTGCCACCTTGGTGGGGTTCCAATGTTCTCAGATAAGGGTTTCACCGCTGGCCCGTATTGCATCAGCAAAGGTGCAATGGTGGATTCTGGCGTGGCCGGCAAATGGCCTGATGCTGTGTTTGATCTGCAAACCTCAGTGGATGTGTTCAGGGGATTTCAGGCCAGGTACAACAAACCCCACAGGTTGCCCGCTGGCACCTCATACAACTACGCCGCTGCCCTGATGTGGAATGGTGGCCCCAAAGCCCTGCAAGCCCCTCCAGGCTCCCGCAAATGGAAACGGCTGCAAACGTACTGGGCCAAGGTGCAAAAAGAACTGGCCAGATTGCCCTGACAGCCCACCGGACCATCAAACTCCACCAAAGCCCCTGCTGATGCTTCAGTGGGGGTTTTTTGATGCCCTGAAAAAAAATGTGCAATTTTATTGATTAGGCTCAACATTTCCGGCCAGTTGGCGGATAAAGTCTGTGCAGGGCAATAACGCCTGATGAGGAAATCAAAAATGAACAACCACAACGCTCAAATCAATGAATGGCTGCACGGTGACAAACCAAACACCCTTGCCAGATGCAGCAACTTCATTGGCCCATTGCAATGGCTTCCACAAACAGCAACACCAAATGAACGTATGGAATTTGAATTCGGCTATGAAGATATGGACCCTTGGGGTGTCAGGGCAAAAATGTGCAAGTACGCCACTCCCGATTTCAAACACGCTTGGTCAATTGTTGTTGCGGATCGGCGGCGCAAAACCTGTGACAACTGGGATCCTACTAGTGACAACTTGGGGAACCGTGAAAAAGTTTTCCATGTTTGGTTGTCCAACAAACGGTTGCAAGCCAAAACACGCAAACTGTTGGGCATGGCCTGAACACAAACCCTGGGGGTGTCTTCGGGCACCCTCTCATCCAAAGAGGAAATCAAAAATGAATCTTAAACCAATCAACAAAAACAAAATCAGCCGCCTGTTGCGGGAAAAAAACATTGTGATGCGTGATGCCAAACGCGCTTTGAATCAAGCTAAAATCTGGCGTGGCCATGAGCGTATTGCCAGCACACAAATCTTTGTGGAAATGTATGCCGCCAAAGCTGTGAAATGTGAAACCAAAGCTGACCGTTTGTTTGGCAAGGTTGACAAAATCATGGGCAAGGTTCATGAACTTGTATTGGAGGAAACCAAATGAAACCAAAAATCAAAAACCTGAAACTGGATGATGAAGGTGATTATAAGTTTGAACTGTGGGTTGAATATGACAGAACGCAAGGTGACCCACACAACAGGACAGCCATTTGGAGCATGTATGCCTATCCCACTGGCCCCAGATTCCAAAGGTTGGGTTTGCTCATTGGTGCCCCTCACCTGATCCAAGGTGATTGGGCAGACAGTATCCCTGTTGATGTATCAATTGAAGATTTGGTGCAACATGAAATTCAAAGGGTATTTCAATGAACCTCAGACAAATCAAAGCTATCCGCAAATTGTTCTTGGCCTACGGTCAACCTGGAACCGTGGGGATATCACCGCTGATCCTCAGGCATCCAAAACACCATGAACCTTTGCAGCCTCAGCCCTTTTTTATTGAATTGAAACAGGTTTCAGATGTGAAACACATTCCAGTTTCCACAGGCTATTTCTATCGGGTCAAAGTCCGCACCCCTGACACATCAGGCTGGCACGGAATCCATTGGGTCAAATGTGTTGACCTGACCGACCTGAAAAACCCAAAGTTTGCAATCCACAAGGAGGAATCAGCAAATGCACCCGCTTGAAGAAACACACACATACCGTTGGGTTGGTGAAACCCTGGAATCAATCTTTGATGGTGGCACCCGAATCACCGGATTTTCACCCATCAGGGATTCAGCAAACATCCACCGCACTTGGCAAGGCTATGTGGTGCAACTTGGACAGGCTGGCGTGATGAATGGACCAGCCCTGTTCAAAATCACCACCAGGCATGACAGCGGCACAATCACGCTTGAATTCATGGGGAATGATGTGAACATCTACACCTCAGACCACCTGCCTGAACGTGAAGCGCTGGCAGAACTGAAACACCAAACAGCCCGTGGTGTTCTTGAACTGCTTGAACCATGGGTGGCCTGAAATGATTTTTGGAATTGGAATCAATGATGTGCCTGGGATCTGCAACACGCCGGTGTACAAATGCTGGGCAGCAATCCATGAACGCTGCTACTCCCAGGCCAAACACAAACGTTATCCCACTTACATTGGCACATCCATCTGTGATGAATGGCACACACTCAGCAATTTCAAACGCTGGTATGACAAACACCACATTGATGGAACAACCATTGATAAAGACATTGCAAACCCATTCAACATGGAATACAGCCCTGGCAACTGCATGTTTGTTTCCAAATGGCTGAACAATCTGTTCAAAGAGAAACCACCCTCAACCCGCATCAGCCGCAACAATGATTTGCCAGTTGGGGTTGATTTGCACTTTGGCAGATACAGGGCACAGATGAACAACATACCGTTGGGCAGGTTTGACAACCCTGAAGATGCTGAACGCTGCTATCTCAAACACAAACGCCAATTCCTGGCTGACTTGGTTGACAGCATCCGATCTGAACCAGACAACCCAAAATACAAATGTTCACACACTGAACGGCTCATTCATGGCCTTCACCTACACAGGAAACAGATGCAACCAATCGGGTGATTTCTCTTCTCACCCAACCACAGCCCCAGCCAACGCTGGGGTTTTTTATTTGCGCTTACGGCTGGGCCTGACCAACAGCGCTGCTGCCAGTGGTGTTGCCACCCCTGTATCTGGAACAATCAGTGGTTCACCCTCATCCCAGGCATCAAATCCGAAAATATGGTTGGATTCCACCTGGCCCAACGTGGGCAACAATGGTGGAACATATGCAAAGAGGTTGTTTGAATGTCCACTGAATTCATCTTGGGTGTGTTGCTTTTCATCACTAGCATCTGCTGTTTGGGTTGCAGCGTAGTGTTCTGGCTGCTGTTCAGCTGCTGCAAATGTGTCAACTGCCCCCAAGATTGCAACTGCCCGTTCAAACGCTTCCTGACCAATAAGTGTCCCAAGAATTGCAACCAGGATTGCCATACGCTGTGAATGGCTTTGGAGCCGCTTCACTTCCTGTTTGCATTCAGCCCCAGCTTTTTGTTCCTGGGCTGCACGCCGTTCACAAACTGGGCAGCTCATTTGTTGTGCCTGACCTCATAGGGGTTTTTTCTCACCTGGTGGCCAGTCATGCTGGCCCGCTCAGGCTGGCGCTCATGGGCTGTTTTGGTGGCATGGCATGCCAGGCAAATGCCTTGCAGATTCTCATAGGAATCATCACCGCCCTGGGCCAGCGGTTTGATGTGGTCCACCTGGGCTGATGCTGCCCGCTGGCAAACCTGGCACACAGGATCACGCGCCAACACCTGGCCACGCAGCTTCATCCAACGCCGCCCCCTGTTGGCTCTGGTGGATCTGTCCTGCCTGGGGTCCGGCCCACGGTCACGCTTGCCCAGTGGGACCAGCCTGCCATCCCCTGTCACCTTGCGGATGGTCATTTGTTCAGCCGATTCAAAACCCGTTGTTTGTGAACCATGCCCATGATGAATCCAACAACAAAACAACCAACGCAGATAGAAAACTCAATCATTTTGAAACCCCTTGCCCATGCCGCTGGCGCTCCCAGCTTCGGGCCAGATAGAAAACCAACATGCCGCCACCAACAACCACTGTGGCTATTGATACCGGCACCAACAAACTGTGTTCCAGGGCCAGGAATATTGGTGGCACCAGGCTGATGATGATTCCCACCACCAGCGCCCGCCTGCCCGATGGGCCTGGAAACCAAATCATGGCCACAATCCCTGCCAGGATTGCCAGCCCCCCTGACAGGCTCAATGGGAACAGACTCCATGCCACTGCGTTTTGAGCCTTGGGTGGTGTCGGCATTGCCTTGGCCACCCCTGATGCAAAAGGGTTTTGGGAAGTCTGGCACCCCAACAGAAACAGCAACCACAACCAACGCATCAGCGGCCCCGCAGGTCACGTTCCATTTGGTCAATCTTTCCTTCCAACCTATTGATCCGCTCACCTTGCAGCTGCTGTGAGACACTGACTTCAGACAACATCCTGTCATGGCGTGAATAGGCTGCAAAAAACGCACCCATGATGGTCACCGCCACGGCCAGCAATCCAACCCAATCCCTGGATGCAAGCTGGACAATTTCAGGTGCCGGTGTGGTGTCTTTGTTCATTTCACTGTGTCAACGTAGGTTTGCAATGATTTCATGGCCCGCAGAATTGTTGGGATCACAACATCCTGCACCTGTGGTTGTTCGGTCCTGTTTGGGCTGATGTACCCCAAATCGGCATCTGTGTGGTACGTCCGGCCATGATCCTTGGTACGCCTGATCTTTTTGCCCAGGCTCCGCTGATATATGTCTGGCAACCGCCGGTTGAACACCAGTTTGGCCAGCCCCCGCCACCGCTCATGCAAATTGTTTTGGTGCTTCATAAGAATTTCATGATGCCACAACAGCCAACATTCTGATTCAACATCCTCCCTGGTCCACAGTGGGAACTTGCGTTCCCTGGTCACCTTCAGGGCATATGCCTTCAGGTATGCCAAAACATCCTCCAGGTCAGGGTCCATCAAAATCATCCAATGTGATTTCCCTGGCATTCAGAAACCATGATTTCGTTTTTTCCTCCCAGCCCCATCCCCAAACCTCCAGCCGCCGACCTTCAAAACTCAGCCACTGTTTGGCTTCTTCTGCCCGCTCAATCAGGATCTTTTTTCTCCGGTGTGATGCGTTTGATAATGATGTGGCCTGAACCCCCAGGGTTTCATATTGGTTGACGGCAAGAAAATCTAGAAACCCATACAGGTCACGCTTGATGCCCCTGGTTCCAGGGATGGTTTGTTCAACCAGCGCCACCATGTATCCCTGATCTTCCAGTGTTGCCCTGGTCAGCGGGTTCACTCGGTTGCAGTTGCCGCGTTTCTTCTTCTTGGCCATGGTCATCCCCTGGTATGTATTCCAAAACAAACACACCGCATTCAGGGCAGCTGTGGTTGTTGACAATCAACGCCCAGTCTGTGCCGCATTCCTCACCGTCATGGCTCCCACCATGAATCATCTGGGCACCGCATTGGTCACAAATCATTCTTCATCCTCCAATTCATCATCATCATCATCCAGGTCATCATCCACATCCTGCACCAATGGCTCTTCTGTGATGGTCCACCTGGACATCAGCAAATCAAACAGGGCCATGGATAATGCCCCAACCAATTCTGCATGGCTGATGTTCCATTCCTGATCCCACCGCCTGATGAGGTTGTGAATCTCCTTTTGCAGCTTGGTGGGTGGGTTGGTCACATATCACCTGTTCGGAACCTTGCCTGTTTGCCCAGCCTGTCAGCCCAGCGGAATGTGTCCACCTGTTCTGATTCTGGCAGGGTCAGAAACGCCAACCAGAATTGCCTTGTTTGTTCTGGTGGAATGTTGAACCTGTGGTGGATTTCTGATTTGGTCATTCCAATTGCCACCATGCCACCAATCAGTTTGGGCAGGTTGTTTGATTTCAAACCTCCGCCCTTCACAAATGCTGTTGGTGAAACCTGATTGCCGCGCCATCTGGAAATGCTCATGGACATCCCACCAGTCATGGCACCATCAGCCACAAACATGGCCCAACGGTTTCTGTTGGCTTCACCCACTTTGGGCATGGCGGGATTCCTTCAACAGATTCAGAACATACGCCGTTGGGTTTTTCAGCTTCTGCTTTGGATCATTCACGCCTTGGGTGTAGGCATCTTCAAACGCTGCCTGAATGCTGTTCCAAGCGTCCGCAGTCATTGAAACGCCTGCTAGGGCTATCCGATTGCCAGAGAGCCGTACAGGAGATCCTGCTGCCTCCCAGCGGGTGTTGTAGTGTTCAGCCCAGGTCAGGATGTGCTTTTTTAATTCTTGGGAATAATCATCCCCACCAGCCTGCCCCCCTGGGGGGGTTTGGGGGGGAGGGATCTGTTTCTGTTTCTTATTCTCCCCGGAGAAACATTCCCGCACCGTGCGCGCACTGTTCGCGCACTGTCTGGATTTGCGGGCACGGTCCCTGGCAGCTTCTGAATCCTTGGTGGCTTTTTCCACCTTGGCCCTGGCCTGTTCCACTTCTTTCCGCATCTTGGGGTTTTGCAGATGCTCTTCCCCTGTCTCTGGATCGGCCACCACTTCAAACCGGCTGGCCAGCTCACGCCACATTGAAACCGTGAACCCAGGAATCACACCCTGCAACCGCTCCAAATCATTGGGGATCCTGCCCCCGTTGGCCTGAACGCACAACAGCATGATGTACGCCCCTTTGACCTCAAGGCTCATGCTCCAGGTATCTGCCAGAAACGCTTGGGGATACCAGGCAACCCATGGTGTGTTGTCATTTCCTCCACCAGCCATCAGAACGGAATCTCATCATTAGGTTGCACTGGTGGCTGTTGCTGCTGCCCAAACGCCGCCTGAACGCCTGCACCCTGTTGGGGCTGTTGGGGTTGCTGGGGTTGGCTTGGGGCACGCAGCCGCACACAGGGCACCGTACGCCCGCCCATTTCAACTGTGGTGGCAAACACTTCAATTTGCTTGCCTGCCCACTGTTCACTGAACTGCCCAAACAATTCAATCAGGGTTTGGGTGTTTGTCTTGTTCAGGCCCAGACGCTGTTGGGTTTCATTGAACCCCATGCCCCAACTTGTGGTGCCGTCTGAATATGTGCCCTGATCAATGTCTGTAATTGTCAGCACAATTGGCTGGGGTACATCATGAGCTTTCATCCATTTGCCTGGAAACGCTTGTGACATATCTGGCATTGCAGATTCCTTTCTGTCAGTTGAACAATGGCCCCGTTCCATGGGGCACCAAATCTTTCAGTGGCACGCGCCACCCTGTGGTTGTACCTGTTGTTCCTCCAACCACCTGTGGTAGTTGATCGGACCAATTCTTTTTGTCCATTAGTTTTTCCCGATCAATGTACCCGCAACAAACAATGGTCCGCACATCTGGGTCATACATGAACACATATAGCCAATCAAAAAACTTGCCCTGGTCCCGTTGGTAGAAATTGCACCAGCTGTTCCGCTTGCCAAATGTTTTCACCTCAATCAGCTGGCGCTTCCACACCAAATCATGCCGGTCCAACTCATTGGCATGGGCCTCTGCATTTGGCAAAAGGTCACGCAAATACCATTCACCAGCAATACCAGGGATGTGCCGCTGTTCCAGATAGTAATCCTCATCACCATCCCAGCGCCCTTTGAACCCCCAATCTGGGGTCACGCTGGCACGGCTCTTGGCTGTGGCCACCAGCCCATCATATTCCTGTTTGATGATGCGCCGGTATGGGCCATGCAATGGAACGCCCTGCATGCAAACGTATTTGTTCACAGCTGTGGTTGCGGCACAAACCAACTTTGCACGCCCTCATATCCGGTAGGCCATGAACCCTCTTGGTGCCACAACGCTGCCAACCTTGCAATGTTGTGTTCATTTTCATCCTGCTTCATCTTCAATACAGCATGCGGGATGTTGGCCACCGCCACTTTGTATGGTGGGTTTTTCTCAACAGCCACAATCACAACATCAATGTTTGATGTGCAACCACATCCGTTGTCCAATGTTCTGATGAACAAATCACGGTAGAACGCCAACTGTTCTGGGTACCCAAACCTGTGGGCATTCCTGGGGAACATTTCCAAATCCTCTGTGGTTTTCAGGTCAACCAATGTGGTGTACCCGCTTCCGGTGTCGGCAACAAAATCAATTTTGCATTGCCTGGCAAAAGGCTCTTCACCCACATATTTCCTGAACGCCCGTTCTGCATCACCATCAGCAAACAGGCTTTTGGCAATCGGATGTTGCCGCACAGCTTCAGCCATGCCTTGGCACTGGTCCCATTGTTCATTGCTCAGGATGTTCACACCAGGCTTTGCATCCTCCAGCGCCGTCTTGGCTTCACGGAATGCTTTGGTGGTTTCCCCGTACATGGAACCCGTTTTGGGGTTGATGAATCCAAAGCTGGGGCACAGCTCATCAATCCGCACAAAATTGTCCATGAATGTCTGGGTGCCTTCCAGGATCAGGGCATGTGCCGCCCGCCCCAGGACCAATGCGGGTGAATCCTTCTGTTTGATTTCTTTGGTGATGTACCTGGCCTGGTAGTCCCGTGGGGATTTCCTGAATAGCTTCATGCTGCTGGCGGAAATAGCCCGGCCATCTTTGGCGTACTGGTGGTACACCTTGTCATCCTCTTCCAAAAAACTACCCGTTGGGATTCTGTCCGTTGTCATGCCGATCAACCCTCCTGGCGTTCTGTGCCGCCAAATCCAGGGCAACAATGAACACTTCCAAATCTGGCAACCGCTTTTCCAGCTGCCAAATCCGTGCCAGGTCATCATCACCCCTGTTTTCAATCAACGCTTGTGTGCCCAGCAAACCCTTCAAAACCCAGGGTGCCAGACACAACCACGCCGTTGCCAATTTTGCAATGTCATCACACCGTTGGGTTGCAGCGGAATCAGAACAGCTTTGGAGCTGTTGATACAGGGCAATAGCCCGTTCCATTTTGGCGCTGAATCCGTCCAACGCTGAAACTCCTGTGATGTCTCAGCCCCTCCTGGGCTGGAAACCTGCCCACGCTGAATGAACAACGTGGGCAAGGGTGGAGGAAATCGGCACCCATCATTCCATCAACCCGCCGCATGCAATCAAACAGCAAATTGGATGGGCACCAGGCAAGAAGCATACCAAAAAATCAGGACATTGCAGCGCTACGCCCTGGCCCCAGCTTCAATCTGGAACCACCGTTGGAGCGCAGGATCTTACTGGAACCAAAATCAACTTGCCCAGTGGCTGGCCCAGTCAGGTCCATCAGCCCCCTGGGGAACACATCAATGGTGTTCATTTCCACCGTTGGTTGGCTGGTACGGTCAATGCTGAACACCCCGCCAATCAGTTTGCTGAACCCACCATCAATGATTGTGCCATTGAAAACAACATTGCCACCACGCTGGGTGAACTCTGGCATGGCCCCTTCTGTGTGGGTGAATGATCCGTTGCCGGTCACCTCAAAAGTGTCACCTGATGCTGCAACAGACCGTTCAACAGCGCCACCAAATCCCACTGTGGTTTTCAATGGCACCCCGCTTGTGTGGTTGCACAGTCCACCGTTGCCAGATGGGTGCCGCACATCTATGTTCATGCTGCCACTGTTGGACAGGGCCAGGGTTGTTGGATCTTTGGAACGCACAAACAGGTTGGTGGATGAACCAGACAGATTCACACCATTGGCGGATTCAGTCACAAACGCTTTGGTGTTGCCGGCCAACTGAATGTTCACGTTTGAATTGCTTGAACCAATCACAACTTCATCTGCCGTGAATGTCCTGGGGCTGCTGCTGGTGCCAATGCTGCCGGTGTACCCGTCTGTGATGAACACGCTGCCAGCTGTCAATGAACCTAAAGTGGCATCTACATCACCAGAATTGAACAACACTTTGTCAGCGGCTGTTGGAACTACGCCACCACTCCAATTCAATGCCACATCCAGATTGGTGCCCCGTGTGCCCTCCCACACAATTGGGTCAATCTTTGGTTTGTGAAATCTGTATGTGTGGCTGTCTGGCAGTTTGGTTTGTAGCCCATACTTCCATGCTGTATAACCTTCAACCTTTTCAATCTCGGCTTGGGTTGGGTCAACCAGGTAAATAATTTCAGAAATTTCACCTTCACACCCACCGCTGAAATACGCTGATCCAATTGCATAATCTGTGCCGCTCAGGTTGATTGCTGATGCGTCTGCCTCATCAGATATTTCATTCCCTAAATACCTCAACGCTAGTTTGTCATCAAACCGGCCAAACAGGATTGACCTATATGCCGTGCCAGTTGTGCCTTCAGTAAAGTTTGAACTAGAAACAACATCACTGACTGAACCAGCGGAAATCTGCAAGTTTGCATCTCCGTTTTGGTACAACAATTGAATTGATGTGGAACTAGATGAACCCCTGGTGATTGTGCCAAATGGCAATGTTGAACCATCATTTGCGTTGCCTACAAAACAGCAAACCAAACTGCCAGATGTCCCAACATTCAGGCTGGATTGGGTGAACAACAAATGGTCAAATGAACTTGCCCCATCAAAATTCACAGCGGGTTTGCCTGATATTGTGCTTGCAGCCACAAATGTTGGTTGGTTTGCAGCTGTTCCCTGAGTGGCTGAAATGCTGTTGCCTTCTGAACTAGTCCAGGATGCTACAGCTGCACCGTTAGACAATGACAATGAACTAGCATCAAACCACGCTGCACATTTGGTTGTGCCCAACGCTGATGGTGTGAAATCTCCACCAGCCATCAGGTCACCGTCAGTGTTCGGGATACATCTGGGCGGATGGTGCCAGCCCCATTCACAACAATGCCATTGCTGAACGTGGTGGTTGCTGCCCCGTTCCGTTCATCAATCTGCCCATCAAACAAATTGGTGGTGGTGAACACAGCGCCCGTGGATGTGCTGTTTCCAGCTGTGGTTGCCAGGCATGCCCGATCAAACACACTGAGGGTTGCCACCGTGCCCGTGGAATTGTGCCGAAGGGTGCCGCTGCCTGTCAGGTTCACCGTGGTGGCCCCTGCTGCTGATGTCAACTCCAAGCTGCCCCCAGAGACATCTGCCGTTGTAATTGATTCAGCGGTTGTAATGGTGCCGGAATCCATCAGGATGGTTGCCACGCTTGATGCCGTTGACAGGATGGACAGAACTGCCCGTGGGGCATCCAACATCTGGGTGGTGGTGATCCCTGCTGATGCCACCTCCACAGCTCCAGCGCCACCTGTGATTCTCAGGGTTGTGAACTGGCTGCTGGTGCCAAACGTCACATTTGGGCTGGCCGCTGTGCCTGGGTGAATGTCTGTGATGATTGCCGTTGTGTGGTGGCCATCCAAATGGATTTTGGCAGCATCTGTGGCAATCAACAGGCTGGTTGCCATTACTTCCAGCTTGGTGCCAGACACCCCTAGGCTACCCGTGAACCCATCCAGGATTTTCAGACTGCCGTATGTGGTGCCGGCCACGCTGCTGGAAATGGTCACATCCCGGCTGCTGGTGTTGAAAATCACATCATCCCCAGCCCCTGGCAACGCGTCTGTTGACCAATTGGTGGTGGTGTTCCAATCACCGTTTGTTGTTCCTGTCCAAGTCACTACTGCCATGTTTATTCCTTCGGCTCAGGTTGCGTATAAATAGATTTGTGGGATGAATGGCCCCAGCTGGATGGTGCCGGTACCGCTCAGAATTGGTGGCTCTGGCCCATTGAAGAAATAGTCAACCAATGGTGGGAAAACCCCTCCAGAACATGCCGTGGTTGGGTCTGTTTCCAAGTAAGAATCCAGCCCTGGACCACTTGGCTTTTCAATGTTGATTGTCACCGCACTACCTGTGGCAGCTCCCCAGGTGAAAACTGGTGCAATGTCCAGCCCTTCAATCAAATCTTGCACATCAAACTGAAATTCCCAGGCATATCCGATTGGCAAATCAGGTGGGATGAATGGTCCAGGAATGTTCAGGCCCAGGGTGTTGTCAGAAAAATCAATTTCCCTATCAACAATTGCACACACATTTTTCTGGCCCAAACTGGCATCATAGTTTTTGGGGCTGCAATTCCCGTAGGAATATGTCCCGCTGTTGGGGTCACAGGCTTCACAAACAGACCTGTTCAGGTTGGCCCCAAATCCAATATCTGTGCGGCACCTGATTGGTGGGTTGGATGAACCCTGGGTTTTGATAACAAAATCACCTGATGTTTGGTTCAGTATCTCAACGGTTTTGGTTGTGATATTTCCATCACCATCATCAACCTGAACATCTGTGCTTCCCAAAACAGCTGTTGTTCCTTTTGACTGAACTGTGTATTTCAATGGGGTTGTGCCTACACCAAAGGCTGTGATTTTCCGACACTTGATATTTCCTGACAAACTGATGTTGGCCGTCTTGGGGGCATTGGCACCTGGCACACCTGTTGTGTGGCTTCCGTCACCGTAGGCAAATGGGGCTGTGCCTGAAATGCTTATGGTGATAAAGGTGGGAAACTTCTTTGTGAAATCAAAGAACTTTTTGCCGGATGATGGAAACCCATAGATGTCAGGGATATTGGCAGCCACCGCTGGATCTAGCTCCCAGGTCAATGCACCCCGTGTTTCACTCAACGCTGGTGATGAACTGAACAGGTTTGAAACAAACAGAAATCCAAACCTGGTGAATTCAAACTGTTGGCTGTTGCCAAAATCTGGTGCAAAGTTTGGGAACTCAAACAATGTTCTGTGTTCACTCAGGGCATTCCATTGGGCCTGTGTGAGTGTTCTGCTGCTGCTGGTGAAATGCCAGCCCCGTCTGCCCAAACCGTCAGACTGTTCAAAATTGCTGTTCATCAAAAACCCAGCATTGGTTGTGCCGGATTCAGTCATGGTTGCAAACCCAGCTGGAACAAACACTGAATTGTTCCCTGCCGTTTTGAAATCCCCCCAGGTCAATGTGCCACTGGTGTTGTTTGTGTTTCCAGGTTGAACACTGGTGCTTTGTGGGAAAAATTCAAAACTGTCAGTCAGGTCCGTCAGGGCAATATCTTTTTTCACCCAAAATGAGTATGTGCCAGATTGGGGCAGCTCAGTACCTGCAATTGTGATTTTGCTGAAGCATTCAAAAAATGTTGGCCCGTTCACAGGGGTGTTGCAACAGCACTGGCGCTTTTTGTTGAACATCAGGTACAGCTGCCATCAATGGCATTGGCAATGGTGAACAATGCAACCTGTTCCCCGTTTTCATCACGCTGGATGTGGCAGATTGCCAGGGTTCCTGTGGCTATAGCTTGCAATGACATCCCAGCTGGAAAATCTGCCGCTGACAAATCAACACCTGGCCCTGCAAATGATGAAGTGTTTGCAACCTCAACAGTGTTCACCGCCACCATTTCTGTGATTCCATCTGATTTGTCTGAAAACAAATAGTCTGGGCTACCGCTGGTGAAATCTGCCAGCTCCTGTTCAGTCACGGTGTAGGTGAATCGGTTGGTGGAAATGGTGCCTGTGTGGGTGATCTTGCCAATGAAAACCCGCCTGCCCTTCATGCCCTTGCCCCGCTGGTCAAGTTTGGCCATGATCTCTGGGTTGGATTCAAACACCTCCAACATGGCCATCAACCTGGCAAACAGGTCTGGTGTGAACTTGCCCAGCCCAGTTGAGATGTTTGGGTAGTTTCTCATCAGACAGGGTTGGGAATGCCCAAATCATTGAAATTGGATACCAAAGGAAACGGCTGAAGAAGGTGAACAGTTTTTGCAACCTGGTTTGGCTCAGATGATGTGCCAACATTCTTTGGTGGAATGTCACCATTGACATCACGGATTGGAACTTGCCTTCTGTGCGCCCACTCATCAAACGTGAATGTGAGAGTTGTGTTGTAGCTGTTCACCCCATCCCGCTGCACACTCAACCCTGTGTACAACAGGAACCCTGGTTCTGCACCCAAAAACGCCACGCTGTTTCTGCTGGACAGCATCCCCAAAGATGTTGAAATCGGGATGTTGTCAAATGATTCTGAACGCACTGTGAGTTGCAAATCCTGTTGCCGCACAAACGTGGTCAATGGTTCACCACCTGAATCAACCGATTGGCCTGCTATATCTCGGAGGATAGATTCTGTGCCGGGAATGTCCAACTCTGGGTCTATGCGGTATGTGTCCACGGCAACAGGTCTTTGGCTGATGCTGAAATCAATGAAATCAGGGTCACCAGGTTCTGTGCCTGTTTCTGTTATTTCTTCCAGCCCATACCGCCAACTCACTTTGAATTTTCCAACGGCCTCCAGGTCAGTTTGTACGTTCACTTCAAGCGGAATCAACCTGCCCAGAACTGGGTTTGTGTCACGCTTGAACAGCTTGATACCTGTGGCTGATATGGCCTGCTGCAATGTTGGTTGGTCTTGGGTTTGGTCATCCTCAAAAACCAAAAACTCCCTTGTGCCGGTTTTGGCATCAGATGAATTGGTTTGTTGTCTAGAAACTTCAACTGCCTGCAACGTCATACAAACGCCCCTTCCTCTGTTTTATCTGCCAACACTGCTGTGGCTTTGGCAATCTTCTCTAGGTTATCTGAATCCTTCTTGGCCGCACCCGCATCAACCTTCACCGCACCCAGCACCGTTTGAATACTAGCGGCTGTTGATTTCATTTTTTCTGGGCTGGCAACTTCAGCCGCAGCCGCTTCCAACTCTGGTGGTGCTTCAATCTTGATTGCCTCTGGCAGATCCAACTGTGGTGGCTCTTCAATGGTCACCACTGAACCATCCAGCACCCCGCGCAGGTCTTTGAAAAACCCTTTGACCTCTTTGCCCTGGAATAGACCACCCATGGTTTCCATGTCATCTGTGACGCCCTTGGCCAACTCATCACGCATATCAGCTGCAAAATTCACACCCGTTTGCAGTTTTGCTGCCGTTTCATCAAGCCCCAAAACGTCGGCTGCAATTTGGGCCAGGGCAATCATTTCCGTGATTCCTGCCATGATAACTGAGAGCACCGTGCCGATCACAGTACGCACACCCAAAAAACCCAAACGGAACACATCAACAACATGGGAAGCTGCTATTGCAAGGGTTTCCAAAACATTGATGATGCCCATGAACGCTGCTTTGCCATCCTCTTCTGTCAGCCCAAAGGTTTCACCCAGGTTGGTTGCAACGCCTGACATCTTCTGCAACGCCTTTGCAACCCCATCCAACAAACCAATGGTGAATGGTCCAAACGCCTTGCCAACAGAATTCACCACGGCTTCAAACGCTGATTTGACTTCCAGGCCAGCACCAGTCACGCCTGACATCATTGTGTCAGCCATTTCCTGTGCCGATCCGCCCGCATTCTGGTAGCTCTCTCTCAGCTCCTCTGCCCGCCCTGTGTTGTTTGCCAGGGCAATGGCCGCTGTACCTGCCCGCGCTCCCAGGTTGTCCATGGCAGCTGTAACCGCTGCAATACCTTCTGAATCCAACGCTTTCAGAGCTGGCAGCAATCCGCCCTGGGCAATGATGTCTGGCCCCATCTTCACCAACGCCTGCCGCAAACCTGTACCTGCCAGGGAACCTTTCAAACCAGCATCAGACAACACAGACAACGCTGCCGCAGTTTCCTCAATACTGATGCCCATGGCGCTGGCAACTGGTCCAACAAACTTGAACCCTTCACCCATTTCCTGAACGCTAGTGTTTGAACTGGCAGCTGCCTTGGCCAGAACATCTGCAACGTTGGTGGCCTCACTGGCCTGCAATCCAAAACCACGCAGCACCGTGGATGTGATATCAGCCGCATCAGCCAATTCCATTGCACCTGCTGCTGCCAGGTTCAAAACACTGGGCATGGCCGCTTGAATCTCTGCTGCCTTGAAACCAGCTTGGCCCAGGAACCCCATACCCTCAGCCGCCTGTTTAGCTGAAAACGCTGTGGTGGCCCCCAGCTGTTCTGCCTGGGCTGTCAGCACTTTCATTTCATGGGCTGTGGCACCGCTCACCGCTTGCACCCGCAACATGCCAGATTCAAACCCAGCAAATGACCTGGTGGCCAAACCAATGGCTGTTCCTACTGCTGCAATGCCAGCTGCTCCAACTGCAAACCCTTTGGCAATCCCAGCACCTACACCTGCAACCTTTGATTTGAAGCTGGATAGGTCATTCTGTGAACGCTTAAGCCCACGCCTGAACCCATCGGTTTTGGCTCCAATTGCAATGTGTAAGGCTTTGACGGTTGCCATTTAGCTTTCCCTGGGTTTGGACATGCGCGCCAGAAAACCTAGCTTTGCCTTCATTTGTTCGGATGTTCTGGCCTTCCCATCAACGCCATCCACATACGGCATGAAATCAGCAGGCTTGAACGCCCGTGCCCCTTTGGTCCTGTGGGCATTGGCAATCAATGCCGTTTGAATGGCCTGGTTGATGTCACCACGTTCTGGCCCAATCGGGCTGATGCGGTCATAGGCAATCCAGGATGCCAGCTCCAGGCTGGACATTTCACGCTTTAGCTGCCCGACAGTCATACCCAATGCAAGCGCTAGCCGGAACAGAAACCGGCTCATTGGGCGGGCGCGGATTCCCCCTCCAGGTCATCAATATCCTGGCTGGTAAACCCGTTCAGTCTGGCCGCAACCGTAAACACCCGATCAACCGCCGCAGCGGATTTGGCACCCAGGGCTGTAGCGTCAGCCGCTTCAAATAGCTTTTCACCCTTTTCATCACACGCCACCAGACACACCAACCTGGCACGCAGGTTCACCATGTTCTGTTTGCGTTTGGTGCCGCCTGAAACCTCAGCTTCAAACTGGTCCCGCTCCCCAGCGGTCATCACCCGCACATACAGCACGCCATTCCACTCTGGAACATCAACCCGTTCCAGGTGCAAATCATCCGTGCCCAAAATGTCATCCCTTGACAACAAAACATCTGCCATGTGTCAGCCCTCCTTTTGGCTGTGTGTGTGTGTTATCCCGTAGTGTGATCAACAGCGCCGGTGATCTTGAATGCAATGGTGGCACGGTTGACTTCATCAATGGCTTGGCTGTGGCTCATGGAACGCACAAACGCCGTGAACGTATAGGTATCGGAATCACTGAATGTGATGACAACTGTACGGGATGTGCCAGCTGTGAAATCATCCCAGATGGCACCTTGGGCTGTGTCATCATGATCAAACTGAACTTCCACAGATACTTCACCAGCATCACCAAACCCAGCGCTGAATGTTCTGAATTTGACTGCAACACTGTCAACGGTTGACGCAGTGGACAGGTTGGTGGTGTCAACCATGGCCCGTTCCATGTTTGGACCATCAATGGACAAAACCTGCCCAATGTTGTTGCTGTTCCAACTGATGGTTGCGCCTTGTCCCAAAAATGCTGCCATGGTGAATCTATCCCGTTGCGTTTGCTCTGTAAGAAATCAGGAATGACAACATCCTGATGTATGTGCCTTGCCGGTCCCCATCAACTGGGGCTGCATAATCTGTTCGGTCATTGGTATGTGTACACCCTAAAACCTCCACATTGATTGCACCACCCACATTGATGGCAATGGTGCCCCTGAACCCTGACAATGCTTTCCGCACCTCTTCTGCCAGGTCAGACGCATCTAGGAACGTTTCACCCATACAGAAAAAATCAAAATCCACACTTATCATTTGGGTGGCTCCAGACAGGCTACTGTACGGCCTGCTGGTGGAAACCTCATATGTAATAGCTGGCAGCGCCAATTCCTGATCCAAAACCAGTGGGCTGATCCTGGTGCCAACTCTGCTGCTGATCTCAGAATCTGCTGACAGTTTGGTGAACAGGGCACGTTCCAATGGGCTGTTTGTGGGCATTTATTTGATTCCCGCCTGTCTTGCCAACCGTTTGATGCGGTTTTTCACCCGCCGGTCAAACTCTTTTGATAGGTCTGCCATGAATGTTGGCAGGTGCCTTTCAGCTGCCCTGGACAGATAGAACTGGCCTGGCACCGCTGGAATTCGGACCCGATACGTTGTGCCATTTCTGCCAACAATCTTTTGCGTGAATGAACGCCGCCCAAATTCAATGATGGCTGCAATGTTTCGGCGCTTCCCTGGCCCCTCACCACCACCACGCAAACCAACACCAACACGGCCCAGGAATCCAAACCCACCATCTGTGTTCTTGATTTGCACCTGAATTTGTTCTTTGGTTTTGCCTTTGTCAACAGATACAACTTCCTGGGCAGTCCGTTGGAGCTTTTTGGTTTCTGTCCGCACTGCCAACTTTGCAATGCGTTTGGCATCCTTGTGGCCCAGAATGCTCATGGCCTGCATCAGCTGGTTGGCCCCGATCAACTGAACATCCACCCCCAGGCTGCTGCTGAACTGGCCCATTTTGTTTCTACTTTGGGAAACCATTAGACCATTTCCCTTGCCAGAATTTCCAGCTGTTCATCTTTTTCCAGCCTGTTCAGCACCTGCACCACCTCAAAATTCCTGCTGCTGTACACCAGCCTGGATGTGGTGGTGATTTGGCTGGCATACCTGGTGGTGATTTTGTGGGTAATTCTGCCCTTAGTTTGGTTGGCGTTTTGCAGCTCCTCCCCACGGTGTGGTTCAATCCTGGCCCAAAGGGTGATGGCTGTGGAATAGCTGGCTGTACGCTGCCCAACGCCGTCCACAGTCATTGATGGGTTCTGAACCTGAACCCTGTGCCGCATGGGTCCAGTCCGCATCAGTACGCCTTCCCAACCTCAAACTGGTGGCAAATGTTTTTCACGCCCAATGGCACTTCTGCAAACGTGTTCCCCCTGGGGTCAACTGCTTCACGGTGTTCATAGTAATGGCTGACCAGCATCAACACAGCATGTTTCAATGGTTCTGGCACATCAGACGCGCTGGCCCCGTAGCCTGCAACAGCCACCACGGTCACCACGTTTGCCTGGTCCAATGTGCTTGGCCACTCCTGGCCTGACTTCAGGAAAATCCTGCCAGGGTCACGGATGGTGCCAACGCCATAAACACTGGTGCCCAACGTCTGGCTGGCCCCGTCTCCATCGGTGTAGCTAATGGATGTCACAGAAACCAATGGGGCAATCGGGAAGAAAATAGCATCTTGGTGGGGGAACTGATCCACCTGATAGGTCCAGCTGGCATTGATCATTTGCCGGTTGGTCAAATGCTCAACAACATTGGTTGCCCTGGTCACCAGGCTGGCAATCAGGGTATCTTCATCGGAATGGTCAATGCGCAACCAGGCTTTGGCATCGGACGTTGCAACCACCGCTGCTGATGGTGCCGTGGTTTGTTTCAGGCCAAAATTATGTTGATCCATGCTGCCCCTTTTGGTGATTATTCGGAATCAAAAAAAATGGGCACCGTTTGGTGCCCTGTGTGGTTGGGGTTGTTTTGGGTTCAGCCGACCTTACCCAGAACCTGCTGGGTGAACCAATGGTTGAAACCTTCATCCGTTCCGTTGATTTCAATCCACACAGCTCTACGCTCCTCATATTGTTTCATCAGCTCCCGAATCAGGTTTTGAATTTCATTCTCGGTCATTTCAGATTTCCTTCCAGGCCCATCATTGGGCACATGGACAATTTAGCCGTGCCAAATGTAGGTTGCAACCCTCTTGGCCTAATTTTCCACATTTTTTTCAGGGCAAGAAAAAAAGTTGATTTTCTCACCAGTAGGCTTGACAGCCCTTTGGGCGTTGCCTAAATTTGGTCATGGCAATTCTGCCGATTTGAGGAAATCAACAATGAACACTTCTGCTTCCCACCCCGCTCTGACCGATCTCTGCCTCCTGATCCGTGACCGCCGTTTGGGCAAATGGTTTGCCACAAAACCATCTGAAATCCGTTGCTATGAAAGGGCGTATGGATTTTCTTGCACGCTTGATTTCAAAGGTACGGTTGGCACCGCACAGGTTCATGTCAGAATCCGCACCAATGATGATGGAACGCATGATGTGCTTTTTCAGGGCAGGGGTTCAGAACGCTTGGTGGTTTGTGTTCCAGAATCCCACCCAAACTTCCACTGTGGGTTTGACAACATTGATGATGCACCCGCATTCAATTTTTATGATGAGTGGGCTGGATGAAACCAACACCACCCAAAACAAAAAGAGGCCACCCAAATGGGTGGCCCTTTTTTTTGATTGTCAATCCTGGAATCAGGATCAGGCCAGGGTAATGACCTTACAGGCTGCCGTGTTCAACAACTCACCGTCATTGAACGCAATGCCACGCACACCAACTTGGCCATTGGCCGCAAACAGCTCATCCAAACGGCTGAATTCAAAGCCGCCGAAATCAACAATTTGATAGTAGCTGGTATCACCAAACAGGATTGGCTTCTTGCCAGTGGTCATTACGTCCACGTTGTCAGACTCATATACCGGCTTGCCCAACAGGGTGTCAGGAGCTGCACCCAAACCTGGGGTCCACAGGTAATTCAATGAACCGCTGCTGGTCACTGGGTTTTTGAGCTGGCGGATTGCCTTGGCTGCCTCTGGGGAAACAATCCAGTTGGCAGTTGGTGCCATACGGTAATCCACAGCAACGCTGTAGTACAGGTCAATGATTTCATCACCAGTCACAGCAGTAGCGCTGGCAGCAGTCACACCAGATGTGGCATTGTCAAAGATGCCGCGTGGCGCGTTGCTGTTGTCACCAGTCAAGAATGCTGCCAATTCAGCACTGGCAAATGAACGTGCAAAGCTGGATGCAATGTAGGCTTCCAGCTGGGCAGCGCTGAACGTGCCGGTGTAATTCAACAGCTCTTCAGAAACCTTCATGATCCGGCCCAAACGGACAGGGTTCATGGTCACTTGGCCAAAGCTGTGATCAGACTCAGAGATGGAACCACCTTCAGCCCCGTATGCCGCTGAACCAATGCTGGATTCAGTTGCAAATGCGGTTTTCTGGCTGACTTGGGTCACCGTGCCGATTTGCCGCATGAAGTTTGCTTCCTCACGCAATTGGCTGATCTGTTGGCTCACAGCAGTGGTGGCCAGGTTGCCACCAGCACCAGCTGAACCAATGGACAATGCACGCTGTTCAGCGCCATTCATTGGCTCACCACACAAACGCTTCATGAATGCTGTCCGGTATTCTTCTGACTCAGTGGTGATTTCACCACGGTGTTCAGCTTCTTCAACCTTCACAACAACATCAGCCATTTCAGCTTCACGTTGGGCGGTTTGCTCTTCCAGCTTGATACGGCTTTCAATTGAGCGTACTTCAGATTCCATGCCTTCAAATGATTCCATTTGATCGGCTGACAATGCGGATGCGTCTTTGTTGGCATCCAAAATTTCACGCTGCTTTGCAATCAGGGCAGCGCGCTTTTCCTTCAGGGAATTGATGTTCACGGTATTTTTCCTTTTGAAACGTGAAACAAAAAAACAGGTTTCAGCGCACCACCATCAACAGACAATGGCACCTGTAGCGTTGGAAACCGGATGGCCAGCTGGCCCCACTGCCCGTTGGCAGATTCCCAAAACATAAAAGGCTGAATCAGGTTGCCCCAACCCAGCCCAGGAGGGTTGTTCTTTTATTCGGCAACCCCATCTGAAATCCGCAGATACAGCCGCAACATTTCAGGTTTGGGTGTATCCCGCCGCATTGCTTCACGCTTCAAACCACGCACAGCCACGGTTGTGTCCTCATAGGCAGGGAAGCTGACCACGGAAACGTCAAACAAATCCAGGTCACGGATTTCCCGCACCGTCTTCCCGTCACGCTCTTCCCAGTTGTCATCCCGCACCACAAACCCAAAACTCATGGCATCCAGGTCACCACGCCGGATTGATTCAAGAGTGTCCTGGCCAACGGTTGTGTGGGGAATGTCAATCTCAGTCCGCAGCCCGTGTTCATCTTGGGACAAACGCAGGGTGCCGGATTTGGTCCGGCCCAGAATCATCTTGGGGTCATGGTCAACCAGCGCCCGTACATCATGCTGTTCATCAATTGCCCTGGTAAATGCACCTGGTTTGATGTACTCAACAAAATCACCCAGGTCACGGCTCTCTGAATCAAACACGCTGGCATAGCCCACAATGGTGTCAGCTGTGTCACCCGATTCCAGTTTGACTTCCTGGTGGGCACGCCGTTCCAATTTCTCTGATGGTGCTGATCGGCTGTACCCCCCACCGCCGCCGCCACCAGTCACAGACTCATATGCCGCATGGGTGGAACATGGCATGAACACGGTTTCCCCGTCAACCTCCATTGTGTGGGTGCCGTCACACCCCAGGGCATCAGCCCGTGCCATTGCTTCATCCTCAGTGGTGTATTGATCCACACCAACACGTTCCCGTTTTTCATCACTCATACGTTCATCCTTGCTTGATTCTGGGTGCCCGCTGGGCAACAAATCTAGGTCATGCTTGCCCCGTCTGAACTTCAGATTGGCCAGGGCATACAGAAATGAATTCACCCGTGCATAGGCCCATGCTTCTGCATTGGGGATGCTTGGGCGCACTGAACTGGGCTGGGTTTTGTATGCCCCAACACCACGTTCAAACACCTTTTCCAACATGGACAATGTGGCCCGCTTCCTGGCATCATCCCCATGTTCATCATTGTGTTCTTCCAGCTTGCGTTCCAATGCAACCTTGACGTTGCCGGTCACCTGCCGCTGTTCTTCTGATCCATCACCCAGGTCCGCCACCAGGTCCAAATCCACCACCGGCACACCAACCTGCCTGTCTGTTTCAATCAGGTCATCATTCATTTCCACAAACACTGTGATGATTGCTACTGGCCCAACATCATCAGTGTCCATGGATTCTGCACCAAACTCAGCAATGCCGGATGTCACAACCTCATCCACCACGCCGGTGTATATGCCTTTTTCAGCCCGCCACCTGACAAACAAACCTGGTTCAACATCTGCCAGGTCAGCCCGTGTTTCACGCCGTTCCTTCAATTCATCCAGCACGGCTTTCATTCTGGATTCACCCAGCACACCAACCGTGCCCCATTTCACTTGGGCAACAATCCCAGCAACATTGGACAGGTTTGGCCCCAGGTCAGCATCCTGGAATTGTTTGCCATCTTCAAAATGTCTGGCGCTCCAGGCTTCACGTTCCTTGATCCATGCCAACACGGCTGGGGAACTCACACCACGTTCTGCCCGCTTCCAAATCTCAAACGCTTCATTGCCACGGATGTTGCCACCAGCACCCCAGATGTCTGGGTGGTTGCGTTTCAAATCCCTGGCATAGCTGTGGTCAAACACATCAAACCTGGAATTGCCCAGGCTGATTGGTTCATCATCACCGGATTGGGGAAAATCTGTTGCCATCAAACTGCCTGAATGATTGACACATCACCAGTTTTGATTGGGCTGTGTCTGATGTCCGTCCTGGGTTCATACGTTGTGCCGTCTGTGTAGGTCACAGTTTGGCCACGCAGAATGAATGGTTCACCTGGCTTGACGGTCACACCGTCCAGGCTCACTGGGGCATTGGTGCCCAGCGCCCGCCAAACCACTTGGTTGACACCGGCCTGCCGGTACAGCTCCAGAACAATGCTGCCTTCTGCACGCCGCATTTCATCATCAATGATGTCTGTGGAATGAGCGCCGTTGGCCCAGCTGGCCACCACACCGTCACGGTTTTCCGATGCCACAATGCTTTGGGCTGAACGCCGTGAACGCCTGGTGGCAAACCGCCGTGCCATGTTTTCCAACGCTTCAACACTCAGTTGGCCAGGGTTGCGGCCCAACTCATCACCCATGATGTTTGACAACTGGTTGCCCAGCTCAGTCAACGCTGGCAGAATTTGCCGGAACGCCAAACGCTGGTATTCCCCTTCATAAAACTTTTCAGCCCATTCAGCCACCTTGCCTGGTTCACGGTCCAGCTGGCGTTGGGCTGCATTCACTTCTGCCTGGGCAATGGTGTTCAGCGCCCCTTCCCAATTGGCTTTGGCATTGGCTCTGGCAGCATCCCGCAGGGCCACCACATCCAAGGTTGGCAGCGCCCGCTGTTCATCCTCCATGGGCATTGGCTCTGGGGCATCACCAGGCTTCAGCGCTTCCATGTTCAATGGTGACAGGTACAAATCACCGTTGCCACCAATCGGGTCCAGGTTTTCAATTTTGCGGATGTCATTGACAGACAGGAACCCAGCCTGCCGCGCTGTTTGGTATGCCTTAAATCTTGAATCCAAATCACCACGCAACAAATGGTCAAACTGGAATTCAGAAAACACACCACCAGTGGTTGGCAGCAATTTGGATTTGATTTCTGATTCAATCCGCCGTGCCCATGGGGTCAATGTGTGAACCACAAACGCCCTGTTCAGCTCACCAATGGAACCGTAGCTGCCTGCATTCTCCAGGTCAGCCAACATGGATGGTGGCACCCGGAAAATCCGTGCAATCTCAGCAACCTGGAACCGTCTGGTTTCCAGGAACTGGGCATCATTCGGGTTCACGCTGATTGGCTTGAAATCAATACCAGCTTCCAACAGGGCAACCCTGGCTGAATTGCCAGCGCCCTTGTGTAGCTTTTCCCAGCTACGCCGCAGGTTGCCAAACGCTTCATCAGACAGTTTGCCTGGCACACTCAGAATGCCGGATGGGGTGCCGCTGTTGCCAAACCAGTTGGCCCCATACTGTTCAGCCGCAATGCCCAGCCCGATGGTTTCCCGTGCCAAACCAATTGGTGAATATCCCACCAAACCCAATGGCCCCAGCGCCCGAATGTGCAACACCTGGTCAGATGTCCATGCCCCCTGGAACTGGCCTGTGGTGAACTCATATGCCACACGGCCAGATGTGGTCATTTTCACTTCCACGTTCCTGGGGTCCACTGGGGTCAGGGCTGTCACTTCACCACGCCCGTTTCGGGTGATGTAGGCAAACCCGTTGCCGTAGGTACAGGCATGGCTGACCAGGGTTTCAAACAGCATGAACGCTGTTAGGTTTTCATCGGCCTGGTCACGCAGGATGCCGTAGATGGGCAAATCATCCGCCTGCCGTCTGCCATCATCCGTGTTTCTGTAGGTCACCAGTGGCAATGCCGCCAATGATTCAGAAATGATCCTCACACAGCTGTAAACCGCTGACAGGCTCAGGGCTGTCTGTTCAGATACTTCAACACCAGCACCTGATGGGTTGCCCAGGAAACTCCATTTGTCCGGCTGTTTGAATGTGTGCCGTTGTTCAGCTTTGGGGCTGATGATGGTTCTGATGAAATCTGTTAGAGCCAACGCAATCCCCTGTCAGTGTAAACATCATCCACGCTGGTTTTGGATTCACCTGAATCCATACAACGTCCCAGGCCCATCACCAGGGCCACAATCCCATCAATCCGTTCGGAATTGGCCTTTGAACCGCTTGCCCTCTTTGATGGTTTGATGTTCCCAGCTGGGTCTGTCTCAATCATCACTTGGGATGCCTGTGCCCGCAGAATGGGGTGATCCCCATGGATCAGCTTGCCAGACAACACCAATTCCTCCAGCCGCTTTGATGGGGCTGACAATGAACGGTACCCCTGGCCAATCCAGGTGATATTGGCCCCCTGTTCACTCAGCCTGGTGGAAATGTCTGTGGCATTCCAACGGTCCAACGTCACTTCTTGAACCTTGTAGCGTTCAACCAGGTCCATGATTTTGGCCTCAACATAGCTGTAGTCAGTCACCACACCTGGGGTCAGGGTGATGTGCCCTTCACTGGCCCAGGCTCTGTAGGGCAGTCGGTCATTCCGTTCCTTGGCTTCAATGTTGTCTTTGGGCAAAAAGAAATGTGGCAACACTGTGATGGTGCCATCAGCGCCGGGGAAAACGGCTGCCACGCATGTGGTGTCCTGGGTGGTGGCAAGGTCTACGCCTAGCCAACATTCTTGCCCATCTAGCTTTCCTGGATCTATCTGTGAACCGCTTGCGTCCCAGCTGTCCATTGGCAACCATCTGGTTTGCTGTTCGGTCCAAACATTCAGGTGCAAACGCAAAAACGTGTTCACATACCCTGGCACCTCTTTGGCCCGTTTGCATTCCTGTTCTAGATACTCCAGGCTGATTGACTTGCCCAAACTTGGGTTGGCAATGTGCCAGGTTTCTGGCTCTGTCCAGTCTGAACCCTCTGGTGCCGCATACACCACTGGCAGAAACCGTTCATCTTTGATGGTGCCATCACGCACCTTGAGGGCATAGTCATGCTGTTCCCATGCAATGGATGTTCTGCTGTGTCCAGCTGTGGTGATTGCAATAGACAATGGAGCCGCCCTGGCACCCATACTTGTGTGCAATGTGTCCCACAAATCACGGTTGGGCCACACATGCACTTCATCTGCAATCAGCCCTGAAATGTTCATGCCGTGCTTTGTGCCAGCGTCTGATGAAATCACTTTGAAAACGCTGTTGGTCCTGGGGTATTTGATTTCACGCCGGTACACCTGTGCCAGTTTGGACAGCATGGCATCACCCTGAATCATTCCCTTTGCCACATCAAACACAATGGCAGCTTGGTCACGGTCACCCGCAGCGCTGACAACTTCAGCCGATTGTTCACCGTCACCAAACAGCAAATACAAACCCAGCCCGCTGGACAATGTTGATTTGCCATTTTTTCTGGGGATTTCCAACCAGGTCCGCCGATACCGCCGCCGCCCATCAGCATCCACCCAGCCAAACAGGGTTGCCAGGAAATCACGCTGCCAAGGCAACAGGGTGAATGGCTTGCCAGCTTCCAAACCCTTTTGGTGTTTCAGGAATGCTTCAAAAAACCCAACAACCCGTTGGGCCTTTTCACTGTCAAACACAAACCCATCAGCATCCCTGGTGGGGTCATACCCTGCCAGGTCAGTGGGTGGTTTTGTCACAATCCCAGCATCCGCTTTTTGTTCTCATCCAAATCATCCAGCACATCAGCCGCATCATCCAACAGCCCCAGCTGCCGCAGCCACCTGGAAACCCGATCAGCCGCCGAAACTTTGATTGCCTGGGCTGGGTGGGGTACCGGCTGGCCTTGGCTTCCCTCAGTAATCATGCCCTGTGTTTGCAGGATTCTCCTGGCCTGTTCCCAGTCGGCCAACGCTTCCTGCATTTGGCTCAACATCAGCTTCTCAGCTGGGGACCAACTGGCCCTAGATGCAATCAATTTTTGAACACGGCCTGTGGCCCAGTCCAATGGGGTGGTTTCTCCGTCCATGGTATTTCCTCAAAACCCGCTTCCTGGGGCTGCTAGGGGGGGGCAAAAACCCCAAAAAAGTGTAT
>VMHT01003975.1_pt1 | contig 27250 bp, 45 predicted proteins | sample 4693611 | NCBI WGS metagenome assembly VMHT01 (sample SAMN12280063, study PRJNA550983) | marine metagenome | isolation source: seawater sampled from same location over 5 years 0.02-0.2 micron viral filtrate | place: USA: collected off the coast of southern California halfway between the port... ...
CCATAAGAGTTCGTTAAATTGTAATCTACTGGCGATTGAAAATCAGACAGCACGTCGGTGCCAGCTAAGTCAATCTTGTTTAAGTTACCAAAAGAGGCAGGGTATGCAACCCAAGTGAAGTTACCCGCCGTATCCATCGCGGTGTTGGCCGTGACATTGAAGTCAGATTCACTTTGAAGCTGATTGTATGCTGCGGTAATCCCAGAGTCAAACAGGGTCTGAGCCGTCGCGTTTGAGTTGATTGAAGATGTAGAAGCACCTCCAACCTTAATTCTATTCCTCCAAGAAATAGAAATGGTTCCGCTGTTCAGGGTCAGGTCTCCCAAGCCAGAACCACCATCGTCAACAGCTGTAGCTTTGTAGCTTATGCTGGTTACGGTTCCCGGGTCTTGGGTATCCACAGACGAAAGCGTCTTTGTGCCGTTCGCGTCAGAGAACCCCGTCTCGACCTCGGTACTGCCCCTCAGGAACTTTACAGAGTTATCCGTGGTCTGCGAACTATCCCCAATAGAAATGGTAAATGCGGACACCTTAACTCCCTGACCTACCTCAAGCGTCTCACTAGAACTCAATGTACTTGCAGAGCCATAGCTCCCGTCGGTTCCCTGAAGTACTCTAGTAATTGAGGACATAGAAATGGTTGTCCTATTGTACACCTCAAGCATGTCCCTTAGGATAGCCTCAACCGATGTGCCCGCCGTGATAGGGCTGGTCATATGCGAGAATGCCGCGTCGTTGTTGGACACGGTAATCTGAGAGCTGATGCTTGAGTCACCACCCCCACCACCACCGACTACCCCTTGGATAGTGATGTTGTTTTTCGCTACCTGATTTACAGTAACGACTTTGGTATCCGTGCCACCTTTGACAATGGACACCTTGATGATGTCACCGTGTTGGCTGGATACCTTTACATTCTTAGGCTGGGTTACACTTACAGGCATTGTGCTTCATTACGCGGTTATTGAAACATCTTCGTTCACCTTCAGTGTACCAAAAATCAAAGTAGAAACAGAGCTATCACTGGCAAGCTTCTGCTCAACATCGTAGACGTAGAGTCCTGACGGCATGGTTTTCATAACAGCCGCCGTCACGGTGATGTCAACATACTTGTTTGTCACATCGCCACCAGCCGCTGTTACACTTTTTGCAAAATCAGAAGCCGAACCGTTAGCTACCAACGAGCCCGTGTCAGAGTCTCTGACCTGAAACAAGAAGATGTCACCAGCCGCGAAGCCAGCAGCCCCAGCCGAATCGGTCACAGTGAGTCTGAGGGAGAAGGTGTCTCCCTTTCTGCAAGTCACATCAACTCTTGATGCGGTATCTAGGTTAATCTTCGTTGCGTTACTCATCTCCAAAAATCTCGTTGATTACTTCTTGATTCATTCCGGTCTGTTGACCCTCAAGCTCACCTCGGTTGCCTTGGCGTTGAGAGATAAGCTTTGATTGCTCAACAGCTTGCTTTTCTACTCGGGCATCCTTCCGGTCTTCTTTCAGAGTTTCAATCTTTTCTCTAAACTCTTTGTCGTCAGCCTTGAACCCGAGACTTGCCTGAGCTCTAATCATCTCAAGTTCTTTCCTCATCTGGTGTAGCGCAGCGGCAACCTGCACTTCAACCTGACCTTTGAGTTGAATCTTTTGAGTCTCGACCTGAGCCTCCATCTGCATCTTTTGCATCTCTGACTGAGCAGCCACTTGAGAAGCCTGTGCGTTGGCTTGAGCCTGAGCCTGCATGTTTTGCTGTTGCTGACGCTGAAGCATCTGCATTCTTTTCTTTCTCTTTACAGCGAGTAATCTCTGTGCTTGGTCGATGTCCTTGACCTGCCTAATTGCCATAGCATCCTCAAGGTCAATCTCCTTCTGTGCGAGGGTAGCCTGAACATTCTGCTCAAGGAAGATGCGGTCGTCGTCAGACATCTCCTGAATTACCATGACACCGAAGTTGTACATAGGTAGGCTTTCAAAGCTCTGAAGAATCTCCATGCTTTTCTCGCCTACAGCTTTTTGATACACCCTGTACAACACTGAGTCATCAGGGATAACCTGCAAGCACTTTACAATGTCCTCGCAAACCCTGCGGTACAAAACCATGCTTGCGTTAGTAATGTCATATAGTGCGTTGTTGCCTGCGGCAAGAGCTTGCTGTCTTACACCAACCAGCGCATCGCCCTTTGGCGTGCTAGCATCCATCACCTCGTTGATACCCGTGGCATCACGAATCATTCTCAGGTAGTGGTTGTACAGGTTGATGTATTCATTGATGTTTCGGATACTGTTCTCGATTGAGCGGATGGGTGGGTTCTGGAAGCCACCCTCTGGGTTCTTACTTCTGTAGTAGAAGACACCAGTCTGCTCGTAGATATCTTGAATCTCTAGCGGTTGCAAGTCCCCTCCTCTTCCGAGCTGTACGTTTTCAAGTCCCTCGATGTCAACCAACACCCCGTCTGGCTTTGCTTTCGCAACAGCCTGCTGAATCTTCAAGTGTGTTAGCTGTAGTTGGTCGGCGAAACCAATGACGCTACCCACGATGGACTTAGGCTTCATGCGACGAATGTTCGTGCACGCTACGCTGTACGAGAGCCTAGCCTTGGTGAGGTCGTGTACGTTCTTCGGCACATTCTTCTTCATGCCGTATCCGAAAATCATGCTGGTGCCAACAACGTAGCACCCGCCATAGATGGTTTGATTTTCCATCTTGTATGGCTGTCTGTCGTACACAGAGCTTGTTGGCTCCTTGTACTCCCCGCCCTTGAAGTAGAATCCCTTGTTTCCAAACTGAGACTCCTTGCTTTCGTAGTACACACAATCGACAGACAAGAACTCAAAGTCCATGATGTCAATCAGGTAATCGTCGTAACCATGAGTGTATCCCCCAGCACCTCTATCGTAACTCTTGACACCGAACAAACTCTTGTCGTTGTACTTCTTCCCCATCACGCTCCTAGCAATCTCTTCGTATTGCTCTTCTGAAATTTCGTTTCCAGCCATGCGCTTCAGCTCTTGAATGCTGATTCGCTTGATGTGACCCCCATACACAATGTCAGACATCGTGGGGTCTTCTGTATAGCTGTGAAGGAAGTTGGCGGGGTCTACATACTTGGTTGTGATTCCGTAGTTGGGGTCGTTATCTCTTTTGATTACGCCCATGCCACATACGACCAAATCTTCTACAGCTCTACGGTAAACGGTCTGGTCAAAGTCATTCCAGTCCAGCGTAAGCGATGTCGCCAGCTGAGCAGCAACCTCAGCGTTGGTCTTCATGTTTTGCTCCATGAAGATTTCCGCCTCCTCGGTGGTGTCGGGTAAAATGTCTGGGTCAATCTGAGGCTGAAGCCCCATAGCCTTGGCCTCCTTGAGAAGCTCCTTATCGTCGATTGATGATTCGATAGCGGCTCGTGCGTCGTCCTTCTCTCCTTTGCTTACCGGGTCAATGGCATCAATGGAAGGGTACGGTTTTCTTGACAGGATTCTGTTGACTACAACTTTGACGAACTTCGGCACAATAGGAACCGGGCTCCAGTCAAGGTTGAGCAGTGTGCCATCACCGTTGTTTGGGTCAAGCGCGTTTAGAATCTGCTTGTACACAGATGTATCCTGAGTCCCGTTTGCGTAGTCACGATTCTTTTCGAAATCGTGCAAGCGTTGTCTCAGCAGAGAGCCGGAGTTGTCGCTTTTTCCCCATTGGCTTTCAATAGCTTTCGCATACCTCAATCCGTAGGAGCGGTCTGATTTCTCTAGTGGTGACGCAAAGGGGTCTGGGAAATTTCCGTATTTGTTATTTTTGCTCCCTTGGGTCATGAAGTAATTTGTTGGACTCAAGTGCAAATATAGTCATACCGGGGAAGCGTTAGCTCAGCTTGTATCGACGGAAGAAAACCTTCTCATCAAACTGCTTCTTCTTAACCTTTGGCTTAACTTTTTGTGCTGCCAACAGTGCAAGACCAGAGCTAATCGAAAGGTCGTACTTGGTTCTTTTGTCAATCTTGAATCCAATCCAGTCCTCTAGAGTTCTATTGAAATACATCTTACCCGGCTCGCCGAGTTCGTTTAGACCGACGTATTTGTGTATGTAATCTTCTATGGCTGAGGCATGTGCCTGAATCACATCCTGAGAGTTTGAGGGGATACCCTTTGTCTTGACATTTGTGGATGATGAGTTTGACCTCAGGTGGTCAGGACGGTCCATGACATAGCCGTCGTAACCCCTTGATTCAAAGTGTCTTACAATCCCGTACTTGTTGTTCTCTATGAGCAGTGGGTATCCGTAAAACACAGCGGCCATCAACACATCCTCGTAGAAAATTTTTGCCATGGGTGGACGGCTGGCGTACTCCGCAACAAACATGTTACTGGCTGCGTCCATGTTGAACTTGTTGTAGATGTGACATGCACCCTTAGATGAACGGCTATCTACAGTTGCATCAAGGTCGTAAGAGTCAACTCCTCCACACCCCATCTGTGGGTTTGGTGGCACACGCTTGTTTCTATTCATGGACATCACGCTCCTGTTTTCTTGGTCGGGCATCCACGACACATACCACCTGCCTTGATGGTTTGGTAGAAAAACAACCTCCGTGTCGGGCACACCCCCCTTCCACTGGAAGTTGCCCCTCACCACAGGGTTTGGATACAGTGAATCGTTGTGTTCTATCTGCTCGTAAATCTTTCCGATGTTGAATAGACTTCCTTCGACACTATCCCGGAACGCTTCGTCTGGAGTGAACGGGAACTGACGAATGATTTCATTCAACTCTTTAGCGTCGTTCTTCAGAGCGTCCCGCTCGTTTTTAAGAAACGTCTTAGACCCAAACGTCATCATGTCCCCTTCGAGTGTGGGCACTTCTTTTGCTGGGTCTTGAATGATGGGGTTACCGTGAACGTCAAAGAACCCTTCTAATGCTTCGTAGGCCGGGATGAATAGACGGTAGAGGCCGGAGGTAGTTCTACCATTAGCGTTCCTCTTTGTCGGGTCTGAGTCTTTCCAAAGCTGCTTGTATTGCGAGCCACCCTTATCCATCGGATTGACGGTGCTACCGACAAGTGCCTTGCCGACAATGCGACGACCAACGATAAGACAAGTACGTTCAATGCGCCAAGCCTCGCGGATGTCAGAAGGCTTTTCCCATTTGCCCGCTTCGTCCATGTACAGCATGTGGAGCTTCTCACCATCGTAAGCATTGTTGGTGGTGTTCTTCCAGTTTAGCACTGTGTTGAGCGCGTCACCAACATACGATGTTTTGTTGTTCTTCGTTATTCTTTTAGATGGCTCGCGGAACGCCAGCTCCATACGCGGGTTCGTAGTACCATCCTGAATGGGCTTGAAGAAAAAAGGATAGTGACGAAACATCGACACCACCTTCTTCATGAAAATGTTTTCCTGAGCGTCTTTACCAGTCTTCGACTGAATGCCAAGAAGCTTGTCTTTAACTTGAGTAGCCTCATCAAGCAAAACAGAAGAGCAGATGTTAGTGTAACCAGAACGGCGACACTTAGTGTAAAGCTGACCAACGCAGCGCGGGTCAACTTCGCAAGCAGCCATGTGAAGGAAAATGTCTCTTTGGAATCCCAGATATGAGGGATAGCCAATGTCAATCTTCGTCCACTGGAGGAGCATGTAGTGCCGCCCCGTGATAAACGTAGGTTCACCCTGATTGTAAAACCAAAAACCTTCCCTGCGCCTTCTAAATTCTTCCTCGATAAATGGACGAAACTTTTCTCGAAACTCCTTGGGCGTTTCGGCCCACTCATCCATGCTTCGAATACGGGACAGTTCTGTTGGCATAGGTAGCCTTTCCCACATCTGCATACCTGCCTCCAAGCCTTCTCCTTTGATTCCCCGCTTCGGAGTTTCTGGAAGGCCAATGAAAATCCCACCAAGCTCCACGACATCTCCGAGTGTACCGTTGGGACAAATCTTGATAACCTCATCTTCATAGCCATCAACTTTTTCTAAGACACTCATTTGCTAAACTTCTCTGCGAAGCCGCCGGAGTAATCCTTTTCTTGTTCAATACTTCCGTTAGACTTCAAGTCCTTTACCATCTGCTCTAAACGCTGCCTTTCAACCAATAGCTCTTTGCAGTCAATGGCAGTTTGCTTGATTGACTGAAGCTCAGCCTTACGCGCAGAACCACCAGCCTCAGGGTCAACAGGACGCTTTACCTCATCAATCATGTTATTGATAGCGACCTCCATAGACTTCATGAGTTTCTGAGCCGCGCTAATAGTTGTGAACTTAGTTGCGGACATAGAGCACATCATCATCAGTCATGCGATACACGATGGTGTCGTCATCTAAAGTCATCTTGTAATCCCTGTCTGGGAGGAACCCGACAACATCACCCTTCTTTACGCCCTGCTCAACCATGTATTGAGACGGAGTGACAATTCTTGCCTCCAACTCTTTCTTCTCCTTTAAGGAAACAATAATCACACCGGTGTCCGTAACCTCCTCTTCCTCTTCCTCCTCAAGTGGTTCAAGAAAAACCCAGTCAGCAAGCATGTGTAGCTCACCCTTGGAATCACGATACGCAATAGCGTGACTACCCCGGGGGTTCTCAAGGTCTAAGACAGCCATGTAGATGCCATCGTCAATTCTAAGATTGTCACTCTTGGTGACGTGGTGGTGAAAGAAAAGTGTGTCGCCTTTCTTCACTCCTGTCTTGACAAGACGAGGAACAGAAACAACGCGCCCATAGCAAACGCGATGCTCAAACTCGTTGAATCTTGCATCTAGGAAAAGTTCTTTGTCACCAACCGTTATTGTGCCGTGGGTTTTCTCGGGCACTTCAACGAAGAAGTGTTTCAGTGATTTCATTCAAATTTGCAATCGTACTCAATTAGAATAGGTTGATTCTCAACCGTCTTCCAAATATACGTTGAATCTTCGTCCTCTAGGTAAACGTGGTATCTCCTTACGTTGTACTTGTACAGTGATGCCTCGTCTTCTTTGATTGCACACACTCGGGCTGGCCCCGCTTTCATTCCGACGTAATACGCCATTGCGTCCTTGGGGTTTGGCCCAACGACAATCTTTCTAATTAGATTCATGATTTTAGTTTAAGTAAAGACCCAGCAACGGGTCTTCCTCCTCGTTTACTGAGAAGGCTTGAACTTGAAGGGTCATGAACTCTTCAAACTCGTCGGGGTCTTTACAGTTGTGCCCATAGGCTAGGCTCCACCGATTTTCGGTTTCCCCCTCTTCCTCAAGAAAGCCAAACGCGGCACTGTAGACCAACTCACCTGAGTGCTTGTACTTATTAGTAATCTCTTCAATACGCTCCATGACATCTGCGACCTCAGAGAACATTGCTTTCTTCAGAATATCATCCATAGCTTTAAGTGGTTGAGAAGATGGAACAACTAGATGCAGCACCACTTGTTGTGAGATGTGCGGTGACAAGCCAGAAATCATTGTCAACAGCGATACACTCAATCACATCACCGACCTTTCCGCCTTGTGTTGCGCTGTCACTATCAAGAGTAATTGTGTTGTTCGTTCCTGACTTAGCTTGATTCTGAATAGCTCTCGCACTTCCGTCGTCTTTGTCAAGTGTGCACTTGCCGAAAAACTTATCTCCGGTGGCAGACTTGATTGACATAGAGGTAGACTTCTCAGTAGTTACAATGAACTTCACATTGTCTCCAGCAGATGAAATAGCAGGCAGGTTGATTGTTCCACCACTGATTGAGTTCACATCCAAGAGGTAAACCTTGCTCCCGTCACTAGCTGCAATGCTCCCAGTTCCTGTTAATTCAGAAATGGTTGGCACCGAAGAGTCAGCAGTAATTGTAATCGTGTCTGTTGCGGAGTTTCTCGAAAGGGTGATTCCCCCTCCTCCAGTAAACGTGACAGTCTTACTTGTTCCAGTGGACTGAGCAACTGTAATCTGTGGTTGGGTGGTTCCCGCAGTGGTAGTCGTGACGGTCGCCGCAGAGGGAAATGTTCTCTTCTTGATAGTACCATCGCTGGCAATAATCAAAACATCTGTTTCTGTTCCGGTCGTCAGGCTACTTGGACCACTACCGATTTTGAGTCCAGCAACTTTTACCTCAGTTGTGGAAAGTGATAGAGCAGAAGCGTTCCCGCTGCCATCTTCAATTACTTTTAGACTGGACGTAAGGTTTGCGGCATCAGTGGTTTTCAAGAGCCCTTGATACGTTAGCTTAATCCTATTCCCACTAAGTGTCCCCATGCGATTAACTTTACAGCAAATATACTACTAATGAGTAGACACCATCCGGCACGTCGGAGACGCAGCTTCAGTAAACTAAACAAACGATACGTCAAGCGAAACGACCTAAAGAAACTATCACTCGTCCTTAGAGATGTAAAGCTTCACTTCGACATAGGGCTGGGTGAAGTCGAAGCACTTTTGTTCTGTTACGACTACGAGTTTTTCACCATCAGTCATTTGGCGAATGCCATGAGCAGAAGCCGGAAGAAGCTGTACGAAAGAACCATACTGCCCCTGAAACAAAAAGGGTATGTAGAAGTAATACACCATGGTAAAGAGGTTGATTCTTACATCAACGCCTTATTCCATGAGAAGTCTGGTAATGAGCACAGGCTCGGTTTGTCTCAGTCGGGACGGATGCTTGTCCAGCGAATATACAGGAAGCTCGAAGGCGGAGAACCGATAAACCTTGAGGCTTAGTTCCCTGAGCGAAGCGGTGATTCGTAATACTCTGACTCGAACTTTTCGTTGTAGCCAAGAATCTTAGAGACGTAATCTCTGGTCTCAAGCGGCAATCTTTCTAACCAATCCAAAGAGTTATAGATGTCCACCCCGTCTTCTCTTGCTTGGTTCAATGTGCGAACTACAGCTGTAGGACCAAAGTTGTACGCGGCAAGAGCCTTTGCAATCTTGACCTCCTCACTGCCCTTATTCCAAGTTCTATCTAAAAGAGACTCCATGTATGCACGCTGGGCCATCTTCGAATCCTCTGGATTGAATGCGTCGAAGTCTTCGGAAATCATTCCCTTTTCCTTCATGTAGCTTTCTGTACCCGGCATAATCTGAGCAAGACCCCTCGCTCCAGCGGGAGACTTCGCAAGTGGATTGAAACGAGACTCTTTGAAGACTTGTCTGTCAAGAATCTCTTCAATGCTTTTCTCTCCGCTTGGGGGCCAGTGAACCTCTCCACCGTGCTCCATGTTCTGTTGAATCGCGTACTCCTGCTTGTATGCGTCCTGCTTAGTATCGTGCGTACCAAGTACTCTGCCGCTCTTCCGAGAGATGAGCTGAAACTTTTTTCCGCGCTTTACAATCACGAGCACAATATACGGAATCTTGCAGCGTTAGAGATGTAGACAAACCCTCAAACACAATGTCATGAAGAACATCATTTTCATCCTCGCCATAACATTGGCAACTGTGAGCAACGCTCAATCTCTCAATGAAATCCTCGACGGCGCATACATTCCGTCCGAGTCGTCAAAACTTAGCAGCACTCTACTTCTTACTATGGAGCCGCAAAACGGAACACCACACGAAGTCCTTGTGCTCCGACTCAACGACCTCAGCCCCGACAGACTATACCCTCAAGGTTTCGACCCTAGTCAAAGTGAAGACGTAATGCTTTACGCTGAGTTCTTAGGCAAAGACGTTCTTTCTCTCCCTTTGTTCCAGAAGGGGGTGTACTTAATCTTTTGCTTGGACGAGGATGGCAACAACGTAGGTGAGCGCGTATCAATCCTTGTAAACGAAAACTTCGTTCACGGGGTAATTGAATCAGGGTACGCTGAAAAAAGAAGCAGCCTAATCGTATCGACTAGACCGCTTCGCATCGGTCGGGACATGCCCGCATTTGTTTCCTTCAACTAAAGAGAGCCCCGAAAGGGGCTTTCTTTTTACATGTCGCTTCTGGGGTCGTAACCCGGAACGATTCGGGGGAGGTCTCTTTCTCTCTCGTATGGCACTCGCGCAATTTTCAGCGTGTCTTTAAGAGCGTCCATGCTATCTACGCCAAACTCCTCCATTAAAGCACGATTGCTACGAATCATCTCCCTGCGACCTTCGACAGTTCCATCATCACCAAGCGTAGGGAACATGATTTTATTGTCCTTGGTTCTCTTGATTGCGATTCCAGCTTTCTGGTAAGCCTCGAAAATATCCCTAGCTTCTGGGAAGTACTCCATCAAATCCTTAGGGTTAATCTGCTGTGGACCTTCAGGTGTTCTCACGAACAAAGCTGCAATCTCTCTACCCGAAGGCATCTCACCCCTGTTGTCGAAACCCTTAGCCATAAAGAATGTTGGCTTGTTATCGTCGCCGTTTTCAATAGGGCCACCATCTTCAAATTGCTTGACGAGACCGCCGCCCATCATTTCATACATCTTGCCACCCTTGCCCATTTCCATCTTGGCACCGTAGGCGGCTCTCTGCATCTTCATGCCGTACATGGCTCTCTTGAGGTCGTTAGCCCCCTTGCCATCGGCTGCGAAAAACGGGACTTCTTTGCCCCCAACTTTAACCATTTTCATAAGGCAAATGTAACAAGTTTTTACCTACCCTGTGAGCGGTACGGCTTCTTGTAGTTCTGACTGCCCTTGTTGCTGGACTGCTTCTTTGAATGCTGCCCCGGTCTCTTCTTACGCTTCTTAGGAACGTAGAGAGACATGCCCATCTTCTTAGCCACGTCTTAAATCTGTATCGTGTTTCTTAGAGCCACGGATGTAACTATTCACTCTACCCATAGCCCATGCCGCCATGCTTGCTCCACGGCGAGAGCCAGATGAAAGCCAAGCTCCCTGCCCTCTTCTGTACACCTTTACTAGGGTGCCGTAAGATATTCCGGAGGACTTAGCCTTCTTCTGCAATGTCTTTTTCGTTGCGGCACTCAATGCTTTTCGTGCAACCTTGCCGCCCTTCTTCATGGTTCTCCTCTTGAAGTAAGAGTCTGGTAGTTTCTCTCCCTTTTTGGCGGCTTCCTTTCCCTGCTCCAAAAGAGCTACGGCCTCTTCCTCAGTCAGACTAGAGTCCGAATTTCCCTGAGACTTATTGACGTACTTCTTGGGAAAACCCAACTTGTATTCTTGAGTTTTTCTGCCCATCACTTCTTCGCTTTAGGGTGTTCTGACAACTTGAAGCTTGCCTTCTCTACAGCTCCGGGGTGAGGGGCATAGTCACCCTTCATAAGGTAATACCTTCCCTGCTCCTCCATCCAGTGAAATCCGTCGGGAGGAGAGACAGAAACTTTCTTTGAAAGAATCTTCAGCTTGGGTCGTTCTGATTTACGAGCCGCCTTCATTCTTCTGACGTTCTTTTTCTTTCTCAATCATCTTGGTCATTGCGTCTTCGCGCAGACCGGACAGAAGATACACCATACTGTACCCTCGCAAGGTTGAATCGGGGATGGAAACATTTGGAAATTCTTTTGCAAAACGCTCCTTGGTGTCTTGGAGCACAGACGCTTTGGTCACCTTCTTTTTCTTCGGGTCACCCGGAACCTTTGTTCCATTGTCTGCCTTCTTTTTTTTGCGGCTATAAAACATACCGCAAATATAGTCATTTAGTCAAACCCCATTTGTAGAAGCTGTAGCCACAGTGAACCTTGAAGTCAATGGACTTAATGCTCAGCCTAAGGTTTTGCTTTTGCTTTTTGATTCTAGCTGGACTCTTAAACGCGAGCTCTATCAGTCTGTCGCGGTGAATGTCGCTACCCCAGATGAGACCCTTGTCGTTACCAGAAAGTACTACGTCATTTACGCGGTAGTCTCTTTTGGTCTTGCCGTCATAGAGGACGACATCGCACAGGTGGATGGGGTCTTTCATTGGTTCATCAGTTTCCATGTGTGTTCGTGACAGCAAGTCCACCGCTCTTGAATAGGTGGCTTAACTGTCATGCGCTGCCAACCGCTTGCTGGCGGTCGGAGTGCATAGCCACCCGCCCGTGCTTTGGTTACAGCTTTAGAGAATTGGGTTTCGAAACCATAGGCGGGGGCTACTCGCGCATGAACCCTTCCGTCCTTTGTGTGCTTCATGAATACCCAGCACTTGAGGGGCTTGTGGTAGACCGCCGTGACGCGAGCCTTGGTGTTGGTGTAGGTCTGGAATTGTTTTTTCATACTCCTATAACGGAGCAGAAATCAGATTATTGCATCTGGTTCTTAGCCAAGAGAATCTTGACCTCCTGCACTTCCTTCAACAGCTGCTTGATGTCCTCCTTCATCTCGGAGTTGTCTGTCTCCAAGGCGATTACTCTTCCCTTCAATGAGCTGTAGTCTGACTGGTGTTTAATCCAGATTCCAATCAGTGAGCCTGCTATAACTAAAAGCTCAAACTGTGTTAGTGCGTCCATGCCCACAAAAATAGTAAAAGGAGTACTACGTTATCTCAGAACCGTCGCTCTGACTTTCTCTTTACCTGCTCCTCTCTGTAAAACGGGTCTAGCTCAGCTCCGAAGCAAATCTGACCCCAGTTGGCTAACACAATCTGTATGTCTGTAATTGTAAAGAAACCATCGCCGTTGAGGTCTCCATCAGCCCAATCTACCTCTCCTACATGAGTAAGCATCAGCATCAAATCATTCGTACCCACAATGAAATCTCCGCTGATGTCTCCCGCGCAGTACGGGTCGCCCGTCGTGAGTCCCGGCCTAGTGATTTCAATCATGTTTTGCATGCGCTCAATTTGACCGTCGGTAAAGTGTTGCCTACATGAATCCACATAGTAGTCCATGTGATTGTCCGGTGTGTAGCTGTACAGGGCTGGGGGGCATATCGGGTTTTCACAACTCCAGTTTACTTTGGTCGGTGGGGTGTCACAAACAAAGTCTCCTGTCTCTTCGCAATCACCGAGGTCTTGCCCGCAGTTGTCTATGTTCCTAAAGACGTGATGCAGACTCAGGAAATGCCCGACCTCATGGATAAGGGTTTTGTTCTCATCCCTGTTGCTCAATAGGTGGTCTCCGAGTCTTCCGAATACACTTGTCTTAACCCACACCCCATCTAGTGTTGTTTGAGGTGCGTAAGCGGTCCACGCGAAACCCAGTAAGCCCTGACAGAAAGCCGGGAACACATGAACATTCATTACTGTCTCCCTGTCCCACACCTTGTCCTCCAAGTAGTCATTCATGGATGTAAATGCAAACGAGCTGTAGGGTACACAGTAGTCATTGAGTAGCGCGTCGGAATACTCGTACTCGTCAAAGTCGTGATACTCTATGGATAGCAAATCAAACTGATACATCGCCTCCTCAAACTCCTCATTCAAATGGTCCGCTGCGTCGTTTACGATGTAGGTGGGAAGGTGGCTGTACGGGAGGCTGTCGGTGTGGTAGATGTGAATGACGTAGTTGACCGATTTCCACTCTAGTTCATCTGGGAGGAGCCCCATTGTTCTTACAGCTAAATCTTCTGGCTCTCCGAATGTGACACACTGAGAGTTGGCCCTGCTTGCGAGCAAGAGGGTAAGCATCCAGAGGATGAAAAATGCGTGAAACTTGTAGCGTGACATGTGGTTGGATTTTGGGTAAAGCATCCCCTCGCACACGAACTAACTGCTTGTACAAGAGCGATAGCCATTGTTGTAAAATAGATAATTGCTATCGTAGCTAGCTTGAGTGCGCCTTGGCAGCACTCGAAGTGAAGCGTTCTTGCTAAGCTTATGCGAAGTTACACGAAAAAATTTAGAAAGTCAAGTGCTTTTGTGGTGATTGGAATGATTCAGACGTAAAAGTAGCCTATATGAATGCGATTTTGGTCTGCCTTTCAGATGAAAAAAGAGGTGAGAAATGTGTACCCATGGGATTATACATACATACAGACGCTGCGCCGTGCAAACAGAAACGCAATCGCTGACCCCACCCCCTGCAAACGTGTCGGGTTGCCGCAAAACATTCAGCGTTTTGCCCTGCGTGCTCTGCTGGTCTGGTCATGTGGCTCCCATCATCCATGGTTCAAGCACAGGACGTACAGCCACAGGTTGGTGGTCGAGGAGCAAAGACCGAAGGCACAATACACGCCCCTGCGTTGACCCAATCCTATACGCTACCCATACGTGGGGACGCACCAAAAAGATTTTCGCCTGCCACATACTAAAACAAAAACGAGATACGTTCTACTACTGAACGCGATAGCTAATTAGAATGTCAAACCAACCTAACACATTGAAAATGAGTGAGATGACTAACAACAACAACGGAGTAGCCGCATCTGTAGAGATGGCTGAGATGGCGCTCAAGAACGCACGAGTGATGGCTGAGACGGCCTTCGGAATGGCGAAGTTTAACCTTGAGTCTGTGGAGCGCGAGTTGCGTACCGCTCGCACAATGCCCTTGGTCTCAGAAACCATCGCCAACATCAAGGAGCGCATCGGCATCGCTGAGCGCGAGTTGGAGGCAAGCCGAGACGTGATGCAGAACATCCGTCGCGCCCACATCAACGTGAAGGCCACGCTGGGGTACGGAGACTTCCAAGGCTTGCAGGAATGCCTTGAAGCAGACACGGCACAATAATCCCAGAGCGAGACACGTTCTACTATTGAACCGGGGAGGCAACAGGGTCTCCCCACAAATTGAAAGCCATGAGCAAAGCAAAGAAAGACGTCTACCAGCAGGTCACTGACCGCATCATCAATGGACTCCAGACCAAGGGACTCCAATGGTTCAAGCCTTGGAACGCTGGACAGGGCATGGGTGCGGTGATGCCCATCAACAACACCACGGGTCGAGCCTACAAGGGGCTGAACCAGCTGTTCCTCTGCATCGAGCAGACGGAGCAGGGCTACGAGCACAACGAGTGGTTGACCTACAAGCAAGCGGCCAAGGCTGGCGGCAACGTGGTCAAAGGCTCCAAGGGCACCGAGATTGTGTTCTGGAACATCAGCTACGTTGACCGAACGGCCAGCCCAGTCAAGTACTACCGCAAGGTGACTGACGCTCCTGCCAGTGTCCGCCCGTTGCTGGAGAAGGTCTTCAGCCCACGTCTCTGGAACGTGTTCAACATCGCCCAGTGCGAAGGCATCGAGCCATACCGCAAGCCTGTGGAGCCTGTGGAGGGAGCTGGTGAGTTCAACCCTATCGACAAGGCCGAGAAGGTCTACGGGGAGCTGTACCCAGAGGACAAGAAGCCCACGTTGGGTCACGGCGGAGACAGCGCGTTCTACGCCCCACGTCGGCACCACGTCCAGATGCCCAAGCCTGAGACGTTCGTCACCAACGACGACTACTACAAGACGTTGTTCCACGAGCTGGTGCACAGCACAGGCCACGAGGACATCCTGAACCGCCTGACCAAGGTGGCGGCATTCGGCTCCGAGGACTACAGCAAGGAGGAGTTGGTGGCTGAGATTGGTGCCCAGTTCCTCGTCGGTCTTACAGGCATCGAGCCGAAGGATGACCAAGCCAACAGCCAAGCCTACATCAACAACTGGGTGAAGCAGTTGAAGGACAAGCCAAAAATGGCTCTGTCTGCCGCGAACAAGGCAATGAAGGCTGTAGACTTCATCATCGGGGGAGAGGCGTGAGCCTCCCCTCCGCCCTTCGGGGCGTTAACATTAGTTCACAAGTAGCGCACAATAAAACGAATACATCCAGCGTTACTACTATAGAAACCAGAGAGAGAATGAAGACATACCCATCCACACCCATCGCATACGCTAGCTACCCTGAAACTGGCATAGTCCGAACCGACCGCAAGTTCCGCGCCACCATCCAGTTCTACACTGGGAGCGCATGGGGACGAGGAACGTGGGCGTGCTCCAAGACGTTCAGCAACGAGGCGCACGTTGACAACTTCATCACCTACATGAAGCGGAAGAAGGGTTGGAACGTGGACGAGGTGTGGTACGGAAAAAACATTGAACCCATTGCACAATAAGTAGCAACAGAACAGCGTTACTACTATAGAAACCAGAAGAGATGACTATTGAGCAACTCCAAGACATGTACGGCTTAGAATGGGTCGATTACGTTGAACACGTTAACACCGATTAACAGCCCGAGCACAATAACAAGGAAAGTCCTGCGTTATTACTATAGAACATCAAAAACAATTCACCATGAGAGTACAGAAAAACGAAATCGCCTTCACCCCGGAGGCAAAGCAAGCCATCGCAGATGTGGTGGCAATCGCCAGAGAAGGTGGCTTCAGCTACCGCTACAACATCTACGCCAAGGTTCAGGCTGAGTTTGTCAAGCTTACCGCCAACAGCTTCGGCATCATCCCCGCAGGCTACTACCAGATGGAGAAGCCGGAGAACCAGACCGCCTTGGCAAAGGCTCGTCTCGCTGGCATTGGAGCTGACCGCATCGCCAAGTGCAAACGCTTCTTGGAGGTAGTTCCCAACACCTGCAACTGGGGTTTGGAGCTGTGTGAGGAGGGTGTCCGTGAGCTGTCGATGCTGAACCTTAACGAGGATGGCAACAATGTTCCCTACCACGACAAGGTGAGTGCCCACGACCTCCAGAGAGTGCTGGAGAGCGTCCTTGGTGAAGGCTTTGATAACGACCTTCTCCGTGACCACAACATTGAGGTCAAGAAGAAAATCAAGAAGAGCAAGTACCTGAAGAAGGTTCCTGCTGGTGACCCGCTACGCGCTGGACTCGCTGAGGGTCAGGTTTGCTACGAGTTCACCGATGCCATGTTCGATGACCACATCGACGTGTTCACCGAAGTTCTCTTCATCGGTCACCAGTTGCGCGTTGTCAAGGACGAGGATGGAATGTACGGAATCGAGAAGCTGGCTCATGGTCGCTGGGCTTACGTCACCTTCGAGGACAAGCTGTACGACGTTATCGTCAACCTGCCAAACACCCTGAGGCACAAGGAGCAGAGGGCTGTTGAGGGGGCTGTCCGTCAGGCCGAGCGAGGTGCGCTCATCTTTGACGACCTGTTCACGACCGACGAGATTCGCCAGCTGGCTGATGCCCAAGGCATCGAGTTGCCTCAAGAGTCCACGTTCTCTGTGGTCAAAGGATACGGCGAGGTCATCCAGTGCGACAAGGTTCGAGAGGACGACGTGGTGATTGCCTCTGGCCTCAAGTACGAAGATGCCGAGAAGTTGCGTGTCCTCATCCGTAAGGAGGTAGACGTGGTTGAGTGTCTGGAGCGAAAGCAGAGAGCCATCAAGAACATGGAGGAGCAGTTGGCTGGGATGAAGAACGACCTCGCTCTCTACGAGGCTGACGTTGAGTCAGCCAAGAGCAAGCTCGCCGAACACAAGAACAACATCGTGGGCAACGCATTGGGCGTTGTCTACGAAGAAGGAGCGGCGGCATGAATCCATTCGATAACTGCCCCAATCCATTCATCGAGCTTGACCTGTCGAAGGACGAGCTGGTGGAGGCGTACAACTTCTTCCAAGGAGTTGACCCAGAATCGCAACAGCTTGTCATCCAAGCCCTCGATGCCAAGTACAGCTTGATGGAGCTAATTAGCTTTCGTTAACAATCAGAGGGCAATATCTCAGAACCCGGTGCGTTCTAACTATAGAAACACCACAAAAACAATTCACCATGAGTAAAATCATTAAGACAACAGAAGACGGATGGGACTGTGCTCCTGCCATCATGGAGGTAGGTTCACTGCTCCCGGAAGCCCGCAATATTCAATACGAGATTGAGTACTGCAAGCGAGGACAGAGCGTGAAGGACATGCTCAGCGACCTCAGGGATTTCGTCACCGAACTGCATGACAGGATAGATGTCGCAATCGAGGAGTACACGGGAGTTGAATTTGAAACCATTGAAGAAGATGATGAAGAGTAAAGCCGCAATCCCAGAGAAAGGTCAATTGGTTGACATGATTATCAGCTTCGAGGAGCAGGACATGCAGACCATTGACGAGGTGTTGGAGCTGTTCTCCGTGCTCATCCAGACAGGGATGGCATGGTCTCTCCAAGGTAGCTACGGGCGCATGGCTCGTCACCTCATCGACCAAGGAAGTTTATCCGAGGATGGCACAATAACTCACGAGTTTCTGCCGTTCTAACTGTATAACCCACAAAAACAATTCACTATGAGTTTTGAGAAAGACCCGCGCCCGTTTCAAGTGGTGCAGAACAAGGCCACCGAGTCCGGAGTCATGAAGATTCAAATCGGAAAGCTAGAGATGTCAATCACCACGCTCAACGGCGTGAACGAAGTGGTTGTCTTCTCCGAGAGCGGAGACCAAGTGTCTGAGACCAAGCTGACAGACTTCAACGATGTCATATCGTTGTTCTGGAAGCTGGAAGCATTGGACATTAGTTAAACCCCAAAAACAATTCACCATGGGACTTGATATGTACCTGACCCGGAACCACAACGTAAGGAACTGGAGTCACCGACCAGACAGAGATTACAAGGTCTCTGCGAAGATGAACAACAAGCGCGTGCCCTTCCTCGGAAGCGTAGGCGAAGTGAGCGCCATCCGCGAGGAGGTGCTGTACTGGAGAAAGGCCAACGCCATTCACAAGTGGTTTGTTGACAACGTACAGGACGGCGCTGACGACTGCGGGACGTACTACGTCAGCATCGAGCAACTACAGGAGCTACGACACGCCTGCCTTGCTGTTATTGCATCGCCAGAGCGAGCAGAAGAGTTGCTCCCATGTCAATCTGGATTCTTCTTCGGAAGCACAGAGTTTGACGAGTACTACTTGGAGGACTTGCGTATGACCGCAAAGACTATCGAGAAGCTCGTGCAACAGCAAATCCAAGCCAACGACATGAAGCACTCGATGGACTTCGAGTACAGCTCATCTTGGTAATTAACATTCGTTAACAAGCGGAGCACAATAACCCAGAAAGTCTGGCGTTATCGAGATAGAAACCCCAAAAACAATTCATCATGAATGAAGACGTGAAAGAAATTCAATGGACAGACGAGGCGATGATGGCCTTCTGTCAGGTGTACGCTGGCAACATGGCATCCAAGCGAGTGCCCTTCCCAGCCAGCTACAACAAGTACCACAAGCTCAAAATCCAAGAGAAGCTGGAGGCTTTCAGGAAGGACTGGGCTGAGTATCAGCACAAGCTCCAGTTCCCCTTCCAAGAGGGTGAGGAGCATTGGGTGCTAGGTGGTGACGGCATCCTCCGATACAGCGTGTGGGATGACGTGTCCGAGGAAGACCACATCGCAGACCCTGACCGCAGGTACTTCACCTTTGAGCAGGGCATGGACATGGCTCGCCGCAACGGAGTGTTGCACGACCACGCCGACATCGTTCACGCTCTCCAAGCCCCAACGCCATGAGCTACGAATCATTCCGCAACAGAGAGACGTGGCTGGTCAACGTCTGGGGATACGTCGAGGGGCTGGCAGAGCTGTACATCGAGAACGAAGACCCCAAGGACGTATCAGGAGCCACACCGCAATGGTGTAGAGATTGCTTCGACATGTTGGTCGAAGACACCTACACAAAACTACCCAACGGAATCCTCAAGGACTTCGTTGATGGATGCCTTCAGACAATCGACTGGCACGAGTTGTCGTCGCATGTCAAGGATGAAATCAGAGACTTGTATAACCCCCAACCCCCCTTTTACAATGAGTAAGACAACAGAGGCTATGAACCAAGCCGAGAGCATAGAAACGCGGTTCGACCTGCATGACAGCCGGAGAGTATGCAGAATGTTCCTTGATGTTTGCCGCAGGTATGACCTCGGTAAATTAGAACAACACGAGATGGTGCAGGCGTGTATGCTTGTCGCTGACGAAGCCGAGAACCTTGGGTTGCGAGACCCACTAAAAGACTGGGAAGCATGAGCAAAGCTATCAACATGTGGAAAAAAATGTGCAACAACCTGTTGAGAATGTCCAAAAAAACCTCGAACTTAGCAAAAGCTGTGCAAACGGAAAGGCAAGCGTATAACAACCTTGTCATTCAGCAAAGCGTACTGCTGGACGAATACGAGGATTTAGTCAAAGCCTATGAACAGAACGCTGAAGATGCTGATAGCATCCCCAATCCTCCTGATGTGCATCCTGATGCAACCAATAGTGTTGATACAGGGATGGATGATGAAAGAAGTTGAATCCTTTATTGAATAGAAATGTCAAAACACAAATTCAAGACCACGAACATCCGTGGCAAGCAATACGTCGAGGTAAACGAGCGTATCAAATTCTTCCGACAGGAAGACCAGTACAAGAACTGGACTATCTCCACAGAGATTACCATGATGGAATCCGGAGATGAATGTATCTGTAAGTGCATCATCGCAGACACAGAGCAACGAGTCATCGCTACGGGTCACGCCCACGAGGTCAAGTCAGCGAGCAACATCAACAAGACATCGTTTGTTGAGAACTGTGAGACCTCGGCAGTTGGTCGTGCTCTCGCCATGATGAGCATAGGTATCGACACCAGCATCGCCTCTGCCAACGAGGTCAAGGAGGCTATCGCCAAACAGGACAAGCCTGACACCACAGAGCAAGACTACCAGAAGGCAGTGACCTACCTCAAGAACTCTGAGGACAAGAAGGAGGCATGGTCTAAGATTGAGAAGCAGTCTAAGACTAAGTTCAGTAAGACACAATACAGCAAGCTTGCTGAATACGCCGAAGCCTAATGTTGTCGGTTCAATTAGCAGAAGCGGTAGGTAAGGGGCACCTCTCTTACAGCTCTATCAAGTACGCACTACAGGACATGCGTCTGTGGGAGATGTACATGAGAGGACAGCTGAAGAAAGAGAGTGATGCCCTGACCTTTGGAAGCATGTACGATTGCCTTCTCTTTACCCCAGAGGACTTCGACAAGCAGTTCATGGTGCTCAACGACAGCACCAAGTGTGAGGAGATAGGTGGTCGTGCACCACGCATGACGAACAAGTACAAGGCTTGGGTCAAGGATTTCCAAGAGGAGGCTGACGAGAAAGGCGTGAAGCTCATCGGTGAAGATGACTTTCAGAAAGCCAAGGAGATGATTGAGAGGCTCAAGGTGACTGGTGTCCTACAGGAATACCTCATCGGTGACTACCAACACGAGTTCAACAAGGAAATCTCCGGCGTGCCAGTGCGCGGCTTCTTGGACTGCCTAAACAAGGATTACATCAGTGACCACAAGACAACCAGAAGCCTGTCAGCTTTCCGTTATGCGGTCAGAGACTACGGCTACGACATCCAAGCCTACATCTACTGTAGCGTTTTGGGTCTGGACAAGTTCTACTGGGTGGCGCAGGAGAAGGCTTACCCCTACGTCATCGGTGTGTACCAAGCGAGTGACGAGACCATCGCCAACGGGCAGGCTAAGTTTGACCGAGCCGTGGAGAGAATTACTCGGTACTTGGACAATAATCTGGAGACGGATACGTTCTTCATCAAAGGAGTAATCTGATGACAGGACAAGAACTAATCACCCGAGCAAACATGCACTTCGGTATTGACATCACCAAGTGCAAGGACTTTGGCAAGGACGGATTCGCCGACCGATGCTTTACAGCATACTACGCCATCACTGAATTGAACATGCCCTACACAGAGCTGGCTAATGCCCTCGACGAGCAGGACAGAACTAAGCTACGGCTCATGTGGCTGTACGCTGAAGGACTTATGGGAGTTGTACAATCCCGCAACCGGTACAAGCAGTTTACGTTAACCTTTTAATTTTTATCAAACATGGCTGAGAACAGCAAAGTTTTTGTGGGAAAAACTAAAATCCCACGCATCGAGTGCAAGATTTCATTGACACCAGCAGACCTTGAAATGCTTGCAGGATACGCAACAGAAAAGGGTCAGGTTCACCTCACGTTTGTGCATGGGCCGAGCAAGAAGGACTGGCAGACACCATCTACATGGTGCGAGGTGTATGACCCCAACAGTCCGGGAGAGCAGACCCGCAGAGTAGAAGCGCAGAGCACTACCGAAGTGCCATTCTAAATAGTGGTTAGGATGTAGACCGCAAGGGGGGAGTCAGTTTCGTGAATTGTTCTGGCTCCCCTCGCTATGCTCTCGTAGCTCAACTGGATAGAGCATCACCCTTCTAAGGTGAATGTTGCAGGTTCGAGTCCTGCCGGGAGTACTAAAACCCTTACTGAAATGGACATCTTTAGAGAAACATACCGCGACTACCTTGAGACGATTGGCATCGAGGCAACAGAGTCGAGAACGCGACAGCAGGTAGAGCTGAGGGCGGCGTTCGCCAACGCGACATCTGCGTTCTTTCACCACACCGTGTGTGCCAACCTATTCAAGAAGGACAGGACAACCATCTACCACTACAAGCAGAACCATGAGATGTACTTTGTCTCAAGTCCTGATTACAGAACGTACTTCGAAACAGCCTCTCGAATCGTACTGGAAAAGCTGGATGCCTTCGAGAAGGACGACCTTAATTTAGAGGCTCAAAACTTTCTTACTCCCCATGAGCAAATTGATACAATCAAAGGCATCATCAAAACCCTCGAAGCCTTCAAAGACAGAATCCAAATCAGACTTAGACGCTATAAACCCAACGCACTACAAGAAGGGGGAGAAGCAGGTCTGGCAGATGATGATAGACATCTGGGGCAAAGACTCATACATCGCGTTCTGCGAGATGAACGCCTTCAAGTACCGCATGCGAGCGGGGAACAAGCCCGGCAACAACATGGAGCAGGACATGGAGAAAGCAAAGTGGTACGAGAACCAGATACAGCAGCTGCGGAATGAACAATCAGAAGGTAACCATCTATCCAACCATCTATCGCACACAGGAAGCAGTAATTACGAGCCTCGATACAGTTCTAACGAGGATTAAGGAAGGTAAAAGCCGACCGAGGGTTGAGCTAATTCGTGAGGGAGACAAGTCCGTCAAGCAGGAACTTCCGGCTGTATGCTTTAGTGGAGTCTTTGAGAATAACAAGCGCAGCGACGACAGTCTCAAGTATCACAGCGGTCTGGTCATCTTGGACTTCGACCATGTTGATGTGACCAGAACTAAGTCAGCCCTTGCGGGTGACAAGTACATCATGTCCTGCTGGGCATCGCCAAGTGGGGAGGGGGTCAAGGCTTTGGTGGAAATCACAAATACGGAACGCCACCGTGACCACTATCGCTCTCTTAAAAGGTATTTCGATGAGCAGTACGGCCTTGAGTTAGACAGCACCGGGGAGAACGAAAGCAGGGCGTGCTTTGAGTCGTATGACCCGGACATCGTAATCAAAGGGGACTACGACAGATACGGAGGCATGCTCTCCGAGCGTAGTCAGAACCAAGAAGTGAGGGAGTCGTCCGGCAGGACAGACTTCAACAAGGTGAACATTGCCGCTGCCATGATTCGCAAAGCGGATGACGGAGACAAGCATAACGTGCTCGTCAAGGCGGCCAGCTTGATGGGTGGATACATTGCAAGCGGAATTGTTGAGGAAGATGTTGCTCGCTGGGTCTTGGAAAGGGAGATTCAGAAACGAGACATCGACAATCTTGAAGGTGCGCTCAAGGCCATCGAAGACGGTGTGGCGAATGGCAAGAAGCTGCCCATCAGTGAGGTCATCAACAGCGAGGAGAAGATAAAGAGGGAGATGAAGCTCAACGATGGGGACATGTCCTTTATCAGTAGCGACGACGTTGATTACGATTGGATTGAGCAGTATGTAGATGGCAAGATACCTTTAGGTCTTACCACAGGGAATCAATTCATGGATGAGAACTTTGTCTTCAAGAAAGAGTTCGTCATGATAAACGGACACAGCAACATCGGTAAGACCACCTTTGCTTTATGGATGATGGTTGCCAGCTCCATGCACCACAACTGGAGGTGGGTCATCTACAGCTCGGAGAACCGCTCAGCTGCCGTCAAGATGAAGCTTGTGCAATTCGCGCTGAACAAGAAGATTGGCAGCACCACGCACAACGAAAGAAAGAAGGCAAGAGAGTGGGTTGAAAAGCACTTCGTTGTCATCGACAACAGTAAGACCTATAGCTACATGGACATTATCCTGTTCTGTGAAAAGGTGCATAGGCAGAATCCTATTGATGGATTGTTTGTTGACCCGTACAACAGCTTGAAGATTGAGATGAGTGCCAACCGAGGGGTCGGGCCTCACGAGTACCATTACGAAGCTGCTTCAGAGTTTCTGACTTTCAGCAACAACATGGACGTAGCTGTATGGGTGAACGCGCACAGCATTACGGAAAGCCAACGTAGAAAGGGTGACGACGGGTTGCAGGTTGCGCCCTACGCAGAAGACACTGAGCACGGAGGTAAGTGGGTGAACCGCAGCGATTGTTTCATTACGCTGCACAGAAAGATTCAACACCCAGACCCAAAGGAAAGAAGGTGTATTGAGATGCACGTTCGAAAGGTTCGTGAGGTAGACACTGGCGGCAAGCCTACGCCCTACGCGCAACCCATGATGTTTGAACTGAACTCAACGCAAAGCGGATTCTCTATGCTGGCCCCCCATCACAAGCTATTCACATCGCTTGGTGAACAACTTGTTGGTAAACAAGAGCACTTCTGACCGTATCTTCTGGGTCATGGCTAAACGCCGAAAGAATCTAACAAGGCCGACCAAAGGTAGAAAACGCAAAGACCTCAACAGGGCTGGAGTCAAGCTCAAGTCAAGTCTTGAAACATATTGCTATGACAAACTAAAGGAGGCAAAGGTTCAATTTGGATACGAGAGCGAGACCTTCCAGCTGATGGACTCGTTTAGGTATCCCGGCGTTTACCACAAATCAACACGGGGGAAGGATGTGATGACTGATGCGACGAACAGGGTGGTGCTTGGAGTTAAGTACACACCCGACTTTGTTAGTCACGAACACCGCTTCATCATTGAGACGAAGGGGTGGGTTCCATCACAGCACACTTTTCCTTTGAGGTGGAAGATGTTCTTGAAGTATCTGTCGTACAACGACATGGATGACTACATGCTCTTCATCCCCAAGAACAAAAAGCAGGTAGACCACACGATAACAATCATACTGAACCACATCAATGGAGAAGCAAAAACTTAGTCAGCTCTACAGCTACTGTACGCAGGAGATACAGAGGCTGACTACGGAGCTGTACGAGCAGCTCCATGACGGAAAGGGAGACCCATCTACGGATTGGGAAGAAACACTGGACAACGTAAGGAAGTACAAGAAGCTCGTAATCCTTGAGCTCGAAGCACTCAAACATGCGTTGAAAGAATACATAGAAGATAAAGATGTCGAGCAGCTTCCTTAAAGACCTTCAGTTCGGTAACAGGGTAGAGATTGCTTGGATGACTTTCATGGGGCGTATTACTGGTAGGGACTACGAACAGTCTCAGGGCAAGGTCTCCGGATGGGATATTCACGACAGGACAGAGAACCAGTACCATGAGGTGAAGTGGGATAGTAAGTCCTGTGCTAAATGGAAATCATTTGGCACGGAAAGAAAGCCTACCGACAACCTCTTCATAGAGTACGTCAACCCCAGTCAAACGCCGCCCAAAGCAACGGGTATTCGTGCGTCCACGTCACAGTACTGGGTGTATGTTGTTAAGCACGCGCCCGACCATTACATTGATGACGACAAGTTTGGTGAGTACAAGTGTCACGCCCACCTATTTAACAGAGAGAAGCTCTTGGCCTTCTGTGAGAATGCAAATCTAGAATCGAGAGACACGAAGCGGGATGTCGGTAAAGGGAAAGCTGTAAACGCAAGGGGGTGGATTCTACCATGGGGCTTGGTTACCACCTCGAAAAAAGACAGCGGTTACTTGGCGGTTTACGACATCTCTGACTATCTTTCTCTTCCGATTTTAACACGATGAATACAATAGATAATGAGTTTGAGGTGCTGCACACTGCCGTGGAAAGCATACTCAATACAGAGTTGATTACAACATGCAGGAACAGGCAGAACGTGAATGCCCGAATGATTTTCGCCAAGATTCTTCTGGACAAGGGGTACACCACAACGGCGATTGGTGAATACCTCGGAAAGAGTCACTGCACTATCGTTCACTACAAGCAGCGGTTCGACGGATACATCCTGAATGACAGGAGGCTGAGAGATTCCTACGAAAATGCAAAGGCTGTGTACTACGGCAACTTCGACCCGGTGTATGGCATGAGCAACACCGAGCTGAAGCAGGAAGTTTTTAGCCTTCGCAAGAAGGTTACGGCACTGGAGAACAAGGTGCAAAACGTGAGAGAGAAGTACGTTTGGCGGGGTAATTTTGATAGAATACAGGAGGTACTGTACCAGAAGTGTCCTCAGGGTCAAGAGGAGCGGGTGGAGCAAGCACTAAACACATACCTCAATGGCTTATTCTACTAAAGACATCGACAAAATTCTAGGCTTCAAGTCGTGGACAGATAAACAAAAGCTCGACGAGTTGCTCCGGATGGACTGTGCGCTTTACTGCGCCCTTGGCACTGAGTCTACCAAGACTGAGCGCGAGGCTGTAAAACGGCAATCGCGTAAAATTTACAAGGCGATTAGGACATTTGACCCCCAGTGCGGGGAGATGTTCTTGCGCGTAATAGATTTGAAATGAACATACAGCCTACCAAGGAATTTCTGGCTGGCCTCAACAACTTCAAAAGGGGCTATCTTATCGAGGTGTTAGCAGAGAACGACGCATTACTGGCTGATGGATTTGAAGAAGCCCTGATTGGCTACACTCAAGGTTCAAATGTCGTAGCGGTGTACGACTACGACACCTGCGTCTCTATCCTAATACATAGAGACAGCATGACGATTGAAGATGCCGTAGAGTTCATGGAATACAACGTGGTGGGCTCATACGTCGGGGACAAAACCCCCGTCTTCATCTCCTATGGTTGAGCTTCGGGTAACACCGGGTATGATTTTGCGTGCTGCTGAGCGTGCGGAAGAGATGGGTGCACTGAACAATAGCATCACTGAGGGCGAGGCAAACTTCGAGGCATTTGTTGCAGAGCAGGCTGTGTCAGAGCACCTGAAGCAGAGACTTGAAGACACTTACAATTACGACTTGTTTTGGGCACCGAAGGGGCACGTTCTTACAGCTGACATCAAGACCAAGCGAAGAACCAAGCTGCCATCACCCTACTTTGATTGTCACATAGCAGACACCAGCCTGCATCAAGACTGCGAGACCTACATCTTTGCGTCCATCGTTAAGGCAGAGCAGAACTTCAGGGTCTGGGCACTAGGATGGATAACCAAAGAAGACTTCTTGAAGAGGGCCAAGCGTGTAAGGAAAGGAGACAGGGACGGTGATTTCGTTGAGCACGTTGATGCTTACAAGTGCAAGGTGTCCGAGCTTTGGCGAATGCCCTAGGATTACTTTCTGGACTTCTCGATTGTGCGACCAGCAAAGTAGGCACCAAATGATGTGAGCATCAAAATCTCAAGCAACGAAACATAGCTGTCCTTTACAT
>VMHT01017148.1_pt1 | contig 27235 bp, 30 predicted proteins | sample 4693611 | NCBI WGS metagenome assembly VMHT01 (sample SAMN12280063, study PRJNA550983) | marine metagenome | isolation source: seawater sampled from same location over 5 years 0.02-0.2 micron viral filtrate | place: USA: collected off the coast of southern California halfway between the port... ...
CCGTAATAGGAAACCCAACTTCATCGGCATATAGCCGCAAAAGTTGACAACGACGCAAAGCATCTTCCTCATTAGAGAGGACGATGCTTGCGTGATGATCGAGCCTGGTTAAAAGTTCCTTGTGATCTTTCAGGCTTTCGGGAATCATCCCGGAGCTGCTTGATTCTGTTGGTGTAGTGTCCATCCTTGGCTTTGCTTGGCGAATAAAAGTCGGCGTTTGTGTAGACACCAAGCCGTTCAAGTTCTTGAAAAGCAATTAGCTCATCGCTTGATTTGAAGGGGTGCTCTTTGTCCAAAGCATCCAGAGCGCGATTAGACCGCTCTGTTTGCGTTTTGCTGTAATAGCCGACCAACGCTAAATCGTCGTCATATTCAGCAGGAAGACAGTATGGAATCCACTGCAGCAGATCAAATGATCGTTCCTGGCTGTCAGGGTTAGTCACGCGCAAGGGGCTCAGGCTCTGAGGCTATGGCCTTTTGCAGCAGCAGGTTGACCCAGCCTGTGCGAGTCACACCTATGGGTTTCTTCCGATCAATTTCTTGTATCACTCTGGGGTCTATAAACACGCGAGTGTTCGTAATCTGTTCTAGTTCTGGCACGTTGTGGGCTTGCTTTGCCTGCAGATTGTGCCCATACTGTGCCGGAACCGCAACCCCCTCTTGCTCGAACCAATACCAGAACTGGATTTCTTTGAAGATCAGCACCGCTATCGGTGGCGTGGCAACTGGATTTTGGACAATGCGTCTGACGTTCTACAAGGCGAATTGAATGCGTTTGCTAAGAAAAAAATCGAAGAAACCAAGCATGGCGAAGACGGTTGGCTTGTAAGAGGCAGGACAATTCACCGCAGCTTGGATCGTTACCTCAGGGGTGAGGTTGATATGCACGACGACAAATGGAGCCCTTGGATCGATGCTTTACTGGGTGATGAGCTTTTTCAGGGAATTGAAACCCTTGCTACTGAGTTTCGTGTGGTTGACCGATTTAACAGCGTTGCCGGAAGTTTTGATTTTTTAATCAAACAAAGAGATGGACTGACAATTTTGGGAGACCTCAAAACCGTAAGCAGTGCCAAGGCTGTTTCAGGTAGGAAGCCAGCGACAGGTCAACTTGGTGCATACACCAAAATGCTTGGCCAGCACTTTGGTCACATAACAGTGACTCAATGCGTCACAGTCGTTTCAGGCCCTGACAAAGTCAAAGTCATTAAGGAAGAGCCTGAAGACTGCATCAATGCATGGGAAGAGGCGTATGGACGCCACCAAGCGAGATATGCCGCTTTCGATTTTTAATAAATGCGGACTAGAACCGGCTCACGCGCCTGACGCTCCTCACTCCTGATCCGCTGCAAGAGACCTGTGCAACCGTTGTAAAGGGTTACGAACCCACCATAACCACATAGAAGCGAGTTGATGGACTGGGCAAGAATCTTGAAACAAGGCGGCATCCCTGAGCCTCCTGGCTACTTGGAGACTGTTGCAAAAGTCAGCAGTAGACCCAAAAAACAAAAGAAAAAGCCCAAGAGCAAGAAAAAAGCTTGACAAGATCTAGCACTGCTGTAAACGTTAAAGCGCTGTATGTCATCCACTGATGAGAACACTCAAAGATCTAGCTGGTGATCAAACGCCAGTCATCGCCTATCCGAAATCAATCCAGTTTGGACCAGTCACTCTTGACGGCTACATGCTTGAAAACGGCGAGTTTCGTCAGTCAATCAAATCAACAGGACGCGCTCTGGGAATGCGCTCAAATTCATTTATTCAAACCAAGACGGCGCAGCTTGCTGCACAGGCCGCCCAAAATGCTAGTGATAGCAACGGATTTGATCTAATAACCCCCGGAAAACAGGCCGACCAAATCATTGTGCCAGTGTGCTGCACAGGGGCAAACCATCACGCCAACACCGCGTACACCATCAATTTGCCGATGGTGGTTGAAGTTTGGAAGCAATTAGCGCTCAGCGACAGCAAATACGGCCACGCAGCGTTGGAGTTGCTCGGCCTATCTGCTGTTCATTCATTAGAAAGGGTCTATCAAGAAGCATTTGGCGTAGTTGACGCACGATCAACAGACGATCGATTGCTTGAATGGGCTATCAGACTTGATGCAGGCAAGCATTTTCCGCTGTTTGGCGGTCAGTTTCATCAGCATTTTGCGCGTGTTACAGGGGTTGCACTTGGCCACCGATATGCCCAAGTCTGCTTGGCAGAATTGGTTTATCACCGATTGCCGGAAACAATTTATGAAACGCTAAAAGACATCAACCCTTTAGACGAACGAGGTTGGCGACAGTTCACCCATAGCCAACTTATGTCAGACGATATGCGGCAACAAATGCGTGAAATCGTGTCTGCTGTTACCAGTCAACTCGCCAACACTCCAAGCAAGGCAGATGATTCCAAAGCATATAAGCGTTGCTTGCATCGCTTAGATAAAACCCTGCCACGTTACAAAAAACGTGGAGGAAACATCGATAATTTAAAAAAAGCGATTACTCTAAAGCCTGACGCCTCTGACCATGAATAAATTAAAACGGCGCCATCTTTTGTCAGTAACTTTAAAGAAAGAGTTATTCGAGCAAGTAAAAGCGCAAGCTCAAAAAGAAGACATTCCAGCCACGGCTTGGGCTAGGAAGGCAATTTTAGAAAAATTAGCCAAAGCACCTTGACATGGCATGCCACTCAGCCCATAATACAGAGCATGAGTCGCCTACCTCAACTTCTCATGATCAAACATGAATCCCACAAACTGCGTTCTGGCTTTTATGGCCCAGAACGCAGCAGCGCAAAAACCAACACAATTGTTTCTGTTGTTGCCTGTGTTTTGTTCGGTGTAACTGCCTGGCATTCCTTGACTTCAACTTTGGATCAGCAGCAGGCTTATCACTGCGAACAGGGCTGGCAGCGTGCCTGTGAAAAACTTAAGTAATGGGTCTTCCGTCACGTTACATCAACACTGAAGAGTTTATTGCTGAAGCCAAAGCACGAGCCAAGGCTGCACTCAAGCAAAAAAACATTAAACTTACAGCACTTGAAAAAGCCTTTCTTGAGGCTTTTAAAAGAGACCTGTAATTGTGGGCAGCATTCGCGTAAGCCCCATGCACATCAACTTCTTTCCTATGAAATCCGCTTCTATCAACCTCACCGAAGATCGCCAAGCAAAGCTGCAAGCATTGGTCGAAGCAGCCCCCTGCTACACCGCTGAAGTTCAAATTGCTGGCAAGACTATTCGCACCAGTGAGCGTAAGATCTCAGCATCCGCGCTAGCCCAGAGCTTGCTTGATGGTGCAATCGACGACCACTACTCCCGCTTGTAATTCATTCACTTTTACTGTTTTAGGTAAACCCGCCCCACAAGGCAGTAAAAGACACGTAGGCAAAGGCGTCATGGTTGAATCCTCTAACAGGGTCAAACCATGGCGTTTAGACGTAAAGCACACTGCACTGGGCTTGCTTCCTAGTCACTGGCATGCCATACTAGACAAGCCAATGGCAGTTACAGCGACGTTTATTTTTGCTCGTCCAAAAAATCATTTTCGCGCCAACGGTCAATTAAAACCTGCAGCACCGAAACACTGCACTTCCCGTGTGGGCGATGTTGACAAGTTAAGCCGCAGCATTCTTGACGCCCTTTCTGAAGGTGTGATTTTCAACGACGACGCTCAAGTCGTCAGCCTTATTGCCTCCCGCCGCTACGCCAATGACTCAGAACAACCCTCCGCAATCATCACCGTCACAGCAATCACCTGACCTTGCATTAGCTTTGATTGCTTTTCAAGCATCAGTCCCAACCATTCACGACAACGACAAAAGTTTTCACGGTAGTTTTGCCAATTTGCCTGGCATTCTTTCAACGATTGGACCCAAGCTGCGCGAGCATGGTTTAACTGTTTCTCAGTTACCTGAAGGCATTGACGGAAAGCCTGGCTTAAGAACAACACTGATGCACGTCAGCGGGCAATCTGTTTCTGCGGTGACTCCTGTTGAGATTCAGCAAGGCGTTGACCGCAAAGGTAAGCCCCTAAACGCAACCCAGGAGTGGGGGAAGGCAATTACTTACTCCCGGCGCTATGCCCTTCAAGCAGTGCTTGGTCTGTGCGTAGGCATTGAAGATAACGATGCAGACATGGAACTATCAGCTCCGCCAGTCAGAGCAGAAACCTCTGAGCCTGCAGCTAAAATTGAGGGAGTATCAGACGGAGACCAACCACTCAGCAAAAACGATCGAGAGCTTTGCTTGGGCTTGATCAAAGAACTAGAGGCAGACAAACTTGCTTTGTTTCTTGCAGACTTTCGACGGGATTTTGGTTTAAGCAAAGAAGCCAAAGTCGCTCCATCCTTGACTAGCAAAAAGCATCAGGATTTCATGAATAAAAACATGCACAAGTATGTCTGACGACAAAACGCCTCAAGCGTTGCGTGATGATGATCGACGCAATCGCCATTTTCAAGTCAGGCTAGATCTTCAGCTAGCCAATCAACTTCGGCACTATGCTGATCAACGCCATAACGGTGTTGTCAACATGGCGCTAACAACCATCGTTTCTAAATTTTTCAACGGTAAGTAAATGCTCAACATCACAGCTCACGGCAATCTCGGCAAAGACCCTGAAATCAAAGATGTCAAAGACACTCAGGTTGCTGAGTTCAGCTTGGCAGCAAGAACCGGCAAAGATGAGACCACCTGGATCAACTGTGCTGTTTGGGGGAAACGCGCAGATGTCGTTAAGCAGTATCTGCACAAAGGCGACAAGGTCACTGTTGCAGGCTCTGGCAAGATAACGACTTACGAGAAAAAGGACGGCACAGAGGGGTTTTCGCTGAATCTGAATGTCTCTGATTTCACCTTGCCACCTAAGAAAGAAACAGAAGATGCCCCTTTCTAAAATGCGAGCGCAGGGCAGGGAGCTTCGGCTCCCTTTTTTTATGGCTAAACCAGTAATCCAGCAGGTAAACCATAAAGGCGTTTTGCTGTGGGAAGTCAGTTATGCAGGCATGACACGCTATTTCCGGCGCGATTGGCAAGCCAGATGGCATTTTGAATCGTGCATCAGGCTGCACCGATCAAAGACTGGAGGCAATAACGGCTAACTAGGAGCGATTGCCTTGTCAAGCGAAGCAATCCGTTCCACCGCTTGCTTTAGCAGTATTCCCTGATGCCAGTTTTGCTTGATTAACGCTACGCAAAGTGATTGCAGGTGGTCAACGTCTTTTTCTTCGTGAACACGACGACAAGTGCATTCAAGGTTGAGCTTTTGTTCCAGGCTTGGGTCAATGATCATCCATTCCATTAGAACGCTCCAGTGACTTTAGGTAAAGGCGCTCAGAAGCGTATGGCTCCCTTGCACGCATGATGTCACCGGCAACAGGTGCTAGCCACTGATCAACCCGTACACAGTATTTAAAGTTGTACGGGTCCATGCAGCCAATAACGACTGTTGTCCAGAACGCGGTCAGATAGCTCCAGACGACGTACCAGCTCACAAATCATCAACCAAAATCGCCCAACCAGTGTTGCTACCTTCTGGTTGCCATCTAGCGTCAAACTCAGACTGACGAACCTGTACGTTGTGACCTAAATGCGGATTGGAATGACCACCGTTTTGCATGTCAGGTAGACCACGCGGATCTTGCATGATCCACTCAGGGTCTGAACTATTCTTTCCCCTGTAACCAGAAATTACGCTGTAATGACCACAACTTATTGAATTACATGTTGGCGATTGAATCGGGCCTTTGTCTAGCCAGCCAACTATGACAGGCCTTCCCATCTCAATTTCTATTTCAATAATATCGCGGTCTGCATTTTTGATAAATCTTGCATTTAGACCAAGACTTTCTAGCGCTTGTATCTGCGCTTCAACAGAAGTCGTGTCGCCATATTGAGCACGTATTTTATTATATTCGTCGTCTGATTTAACTTTGCCCCAAAAATTCGCCACCATCGCAGACGCTGAACTGAAGCACTCGCGGTAACCAGTTCCTGACTCATTGTCGAGTTGAGTGAAATAGCGCATGTAGACCTCTTGGTCAATGCCGCTTGCTTTCCACGCATCAAACCATGCGTTGTCTTCTTCCGCCAAAAGGTCTTGAGGCATTCGCTCCTCAAGTTCTTTGATTGCAGCCAACTGGTGGGGCGTACCACGAAACCAATGAAAGAATGGAAGCAAACTAAGACCCATCGCTGCTCCAAACAACTTTCGTGTGCTCACAACGTTAGTTGCGATTGCTATGGCCTTCAAGCCGAGCGACTGATTGTTCCAACATTGAAAGACGAGCAAAAATCTCTTGGTCTCTTGTCCTGATGTCTGCGTGAAGGATGTCCATCCTGCCCGCTAAATTATCGACAGCAGTCGTTAAACGCACCAAGGAATCCCTCCCTTGCTGGCTTTGACGGTTGATACCCGTTAGACCAGCAGAAGCAACACCAACGCTTGCTCCAGCTACAGCTGCCCAAATTTCAACCACCATTCGACCTCTAGCGCTATCCCATCATGGCAGATTCACAAGAAAAGCCAGAACAGGAAGAATCCAACTCCCGTTTAGGCGACGTTATCAAGGTTGTATTGCTTGGCTGGGCAATGGCAATCTTGACTGCCAACTACCTTGGCGTTTTCAAGCAATCCTTAGATCCAACTTATCCAGCCAGTATTTTGAGTGGCACGGCTGCTTCCTTTGGTTTGGCGGTTGGCAACAACAGGAAGAAAAAAGAGGAGCCTACAATCAAAGAACAAACCACTACGGCAAAGCCAAAATGAAACGCTTAGCTCTGGTATTAGGCATCACACTGTTTGCCGCTCCAGTGCAGGCAGACATTACTCATCGCATTCAGTCATCAGTTTCATTGTCAGTTGATGGAGCGGGATCTGTCGCCACGAGAATACCGTCTTCATTTGCGGTATCTGGCTCTAACGTCACTCTTAGTACTGAGCCAGTGCTCGGCACTCTTACTTCAGGGACTGCTCTTGGTTATACTCCAGGTGAGTACAGCATTACCACTGCTGGTGATGCTTTTAGTTACAGCGAAAGCTATACAGAAGGAGACGATGTACCGACAGTCCTCTCAACAACAGTCACGTCAGGAGTAGTTCCGGCACTGCCTATTTTTGGCAGTACAACTACAACTTCAGGCGGTGTTGCTGGCACTCTGGCTGGAACAATCGCAACTGATGGTGCTTTAACGATTACGGCTGGAAATTCTGGTACAACTGCAATCGGTCAAGTCATTCAAGAACTTACGATCAAGTGATGCTTTGGTATTGGCTTGTCTTCTCGCTGATTCTTATTGCCGTTCCAACAAAGGCAGTACCTGTTGTTCCAAACTTTCAGCAAGGTGTCTTGTCTTCTACCACCACAACTAAAACTAAAGTTACTGAAGTCATAAACTCATACGAATATCGCACTGGCTATGAGTTAAGCGTTAGCGGCACAAACATTAAGCCTGACGCCTCGATTGCTCCAATGAATATCAGTACAACAACCAACGTCGTAAATGGCATTTCTAGTGTTTGGCGCGGACTAGATCCAGCATCAAAACCAGAATGGCGCATCGTAAATCAAGGTGCATCTTTTCAGTTTGTTGAAACGCTTCAAGGGCCAGGGCTTGTAAATCATACGTTGATTAACCGTGAAACAGACATTGAATCTCTCACGGAAACAACAAGTACGTTTACGCAATGAAACGAGTCATAGCAACGCTTTTGCTGCTTTCCGCTCCAGTCCAAGCGCAGGTAAGTAGTACAGCAGCACCAGTCGCGAACAGTAGCGGTTCGGTAACTAATCAAGCCGTGATGGTCACTCCTAGTAAAAATTTTAGTTCTGTGATTAACGGCGTTAGTTGTCAAGGTGCAACCCTAACAATTAACCCTTTCCTTAGTTCAACTACTGGCTGGGCTGATCCTTACGAAGGTCATTATGCAGATCCGGTTTATGACACTCTCGATATCACTGGCGCGTTTGATTCGGAAGGCAATGCCATCCCAGATGGCAGGCCCGATAATCCGGGCTCTATCCTTTTCTATAAACAAATCAGGACAGCTCAAAAGACAAACTTTTCAGTAAATGGCGGCATCACTGCACAGATCTCAATTCCGTTAGATCGCAGTCATATCCGTACTTGTCGTAAAGCAGCAACAAAGCAAGTCGAGTTGATGGAAGCAGCCTTGGCCGATAAACGCTTGAACTACGAAATCGCAAGACTCAAGAACTGCGCCAACCTTATGAAAGAAGGCATTATGTTTCATCCTGACTCGCCTTACGCTTCAATCTGCGCTGATGTAGTCCTAGTTAATCCACCTGGAGTCTTGCCGCCCCACACACACTCAATACCTACTTCCGCAAAGCGCGTTGCTCCTTCCGACGGTCAAAAGCAGACTCAATAACCACTTTTTTGCCTAGCTTCTCATTGATCTTTTTGATTGTCTTTTTTACGATTGGTTTGACTGCCTTGAGCAAAAAGTCTCCTAAAGGTTTTGCAGCGATGGCACTGGTGGTTGCTACTGCAGCGATTGCAGCCGTGCTCATTACGACAGGTGCACCAGGTAAATAGTTGCCGACAATCTTTGCCACAGGCAATAGCTCTAGCTGTGGCTCACACTTGCCGTCAACCATCTCATAGCCAGTTATTACAGCGGTTTGTAGTTTATTTTTTGCTCCTATAGGTATTGCATCTGGTGGTGGACAAGGCAGATTTTCCGGTAATATAGGAATGCCAGATTCAGCAGCTGGCAGGGGGTTCATGGCCGATTGAGTCTTGGCTGTCTCTTTCGGCTTATCCTCTCCAGGGTCTAACCTTGGCGGTTTTACACCTTCAGGCGGTTGCAACGCTGGTGAAAAATCTAATGGTCGATACGATGGCATCGTTCCATCGCAAACTACAAAATTTCCCTTAGGGTCATTTGTATAAGCCTTTTGGTTGCCTGGCTGTGTATTTCTAGATTCAACGCAACCAGGCACTTGGATAACTGGAAAGCCAAGCTGCAAAGTGACTGGTGGTTCAGTTGGAATACTCTGAGGCGGCATACTCCGCCAAGCCGGAATAACTGGCACGTTTACCGCTCCAATACCAATCTCAGGAATTTCCGGCATGAAATCAGAACGCTTTACAGCTGGTCAGCTTTGGATTGACCGTGTCAAGCAACACGAGGGGCCGCCTTACGTTTACACATGCTGGTCAGGCAAGACCTCAAGACTATTCACTGATCGCAAAGCACTGCTGAAATTTGTCAAATGGCCGCCAAAAACACCAACAGGAGATGCGTTACGCGAATGGCTTTTATCATTTGAGCCAAAACCAGAAGCTATCGCTCCAGAGACTGATAACGACCCAACTGCCAATACAAAAATGGTGACTTGACTTTAAGGAAACTTAATTGGCAAGCCAGTTTCAGTCGGAAGTTCTGGCATTGCGCTTTCAATCTCATCAGGGATCATCTCAGTAACCTTTCCAGCAACATCACCAGTAATGCTGTCCGCATAACGAGTGATCATGCCCGGAAGGCGTGAGTACAGCATCACAGAGCTGCCAAGCATTCCTGCTGACATGACAAATGCTGCAACTGATAGAACGTTGAAAACTTTTTGCATAGCAAAGGCAGATACGCAAAAGGCCCCTTTTCAGGAGCCTTCTACTATCCGTGTGAGGATGCTTTAGTTATAGCTCAAAAAGCGTATTTGCCACCAAGCTTCAGGCCATAAGAAGCATCAACGTCTTCAAACTTTGCGTAACCAACCTCGGTGTAGAGATTCAAGCTGTCGCTTACAGCAGCAGAAACGCCAGTTTTGCCGGAGAAACCCCATTCAGAATCCGATCCATCATTAGAAAGAGCGGGTCCAGCTTGGATGTAGAAGGGGCCTTCTTGGAATCCAGCGTGCAGCTCTAGTGAGCTACCAACAAACTCAGCGCCTGAAAAACCTGCGTTGTACTCAGGATTTACATACACTTCGCCTGCGACAACAGGAGATGCCAGCGCAGCTGCCGTAACGACGGCACCACTCACAATCAAAGATTTGATCATTAGAAAGGGGTTTAACGTTTTCCGTTGACAGGTTACTTGAACTGTCACTGTGCCAGTTGTGAGAGTGTGTCACTACGTTGGCAGACCATCAATAACCGTCAGTTGAAGACAGGCTCTGATATTTCTCAGACAAACCGGTAAACAGACCACGTTGTGGGTGATCTGCTTGGTCACGGCCATCCAAGAAATACAACTCCTCTAGCCATAGCGTGCGGTTAGACATGCTTTGCACATCTTCTGCACCAGGCTTGCAAGGAATCATTGGATCAGGTCGTTGCATCATGCGCTCCAAGGCGTACCTGCACCTGTAGTTGGCGTTTTCTTTTCGGCAAGCTGTGCATCTAATGCTGCATGAATTTCAGCAACCTTGTCCGCTCCACCAATAGCGGATTGCGCCCATGAAACAGCTTGCGCTTCTGTCACGTCGTCATAAGCAATAAATTTGTCAGCCTCTCCGGCTTCAAGACCAACAGAGCCATAGGCGCCAACGCTATACGTTCCATCTTCATCAGTGGCATTCACTGTGTAGTGGAGCGTGTTAATCATTCCGGTTTCAAGGAGTCTGTCACATTGACCGACTTTCCAAACGTAGGTGTTTGCCATAGTTAAACGAATGCAGAATCAGTGTAAATGGAAAGCCCCGCGTTGCCACGGGGCGGTTTACTGTCAACCAGCTTCAAGAGCTGCGACTTTGGTTTCTAGGGTTTCGATCTTTGCAATTGCTTCTTGCAATGCTGCAGTTAGCAGAGGAACAAGTTTGGCTTGGTCAATGCCTTGCATGACAGCATCGCCATCAGCATTAACTTCATCCTTCGTTCCACTTACGGCTTCAGGGACAACAGTTTGTGCTTCATGGGCAATAAAACCATCAACAGTTTTAGTATCGTCAGCAATAAAGTTAAAACGCTTTGGCTGAAGTTGCTTGACGCGAGAAATACCGTCAGCAATATCAACTACATTTTCTTTGAGGCGATAATCTGACGACGTTTGATACGCAACAGAGGTGCCACCGATATTCCGAATTTCACCACAAATGGTGTCATTTCTTCTAAATTGAATTAAATCACCTTGGCTGTCGTTGCGACAAACCATCATAGTTTCGCCAGTAGCATCACGGCTAAAAACTGCACTGTCATCACCTCTAATGGTATGACCATTGCCAGTGCGTCCATAACTTATGCGACCAATCAATACATTTCCCGAGCTGTCGATTCTCATCCGCTCGGTTGATGCTGTAGCAAATGCAAGCGTATTAGCAGCAGGTGAAACAAAACCGTTTCCAAGACCACTTACATTGCCATAGTTATCTCTGACAGAAAATCTATTTGCTTCAATAGTTCCAGTTGTGGTGGTTGCACCATGTACGGTTAATTGGTGTGAAGGCGAAGTCGTTCCAATCCCAACGTTGCCCGAGCTGTCGATTCGCATCCGCTCGGCACCAGCAGTTATCCATTTAAAATAATCTCCATTATGGTCATACTGAATAACACCTCGATATTCATCAGCGCCCGAAGTAGCATCAGAAAAGAAAATTGTTCCAACTGCTGCTGTTCCAGAACGTAAGGTGATTCCACAGTTTCCAGAATCTGCGATTGTTAAATTATCAGCGGTAGCTTCACCTTCAATCGTCGTACCAAGCAACACCCTACCCGAGCTGTCGATTCTCATCCGCTCGGTTGGTGATGACGCACCATCGGCGGTTGTGCTGAAAACAAGCCGCCCTGGCATATCATTTGAGCCAGGAGTTCCATCTACTTGACATCTAATTTGTGCTGCTTCTGTTCCTATATCTGTTCCATCAGCTCCAGTAAAATTAATGAATCCAAGGTCGTCACCACTTTGGACTGCAGTGTTTGATCCAACAGAGGCTCCTCTACTGCGGGAAATGTTGATTGCTGCTGCTTGGGATGCACTTCCTGCGTTGCGTATTAAATTGAGATTGGCGTTACTGGTGCTTTCAACCTGAATGCCCCCGCTATAAATTGTTCGGGCGCTAGACGCACCAACCAACAGCCTGCCAGAACTGTCGATCCTCATCCGCTCGGTTGGTGCTGACGCACCATCAGCAGTAGTCGAGAACACTAGACGCCCTGGCATGTCGTTAGAGCCAGGGGTGCCATCTACTTGTGCCTTGATTGATGCAGTTTCTACAAACTGTGCTCCGTCATTGCCTTGAAAAGTAATAGCGCCGATATTGTCATCATGCTGAACAATGGTATTTCCGCCTACTGCTCCGCTACGTTGAAGACCTAATAAAATAGCCCCACCAGCAGTTGCACTGTTGTCGCAAGAGATTACCGAAATGCGACGAGAATCGCCAGTGCCTCCTTGACCTTCAACCTGAAAAGCAGCACTCGCTGTTGTGTTGTAAAAATTAGCCCGCGCAGTAGACGTACCTACCAACAGCCTGCCAGAGCTGTCGATTTGCATTGTCTGCGACGTTCCTGAATAAAACTCAAGCGGTGCAGAACCATTATTACTACTTTGAGCAATAATTGCTCCACCTTTAGATGTGTTAGAGCCTTTTAACCGCAGTACAGCGTTAGATGCTGATGCAGTTTCCTGGAACATTACTTGTCCAGTTTTTACATGAAGTTTATGGCTTGGGCTAGTCTCACCAATCCCAACATTTCCGCTTGCGTCAACAACAATGCGCGACTCTCCAGCTGTCGAAATTCCAAACTGATTAGACCCTGGCGAATAAATACCAGTGTCAGTATCAGATCCTGAATACAAACTGACTGCAGCAGCTGTTCCAGCTGGATACGCCAACTTGCCATCAGCACTAAGCAATCCAGCAACATCAACCGTTGAATCAAACGTTGCCCCACTCGTTACATCTAACGTTCCAGGAACATCGACGTTGCTCGTAAATTCAACGCCTGTGCCTCCACTATCAGTCTGCAATAATTGACGCGCAGTACCGTTTGCAAGCTTGCTAACTGCAATCTCTGCACTAGCGTTAATATCGGCATTGGCGATCGTGCCGTCAGCAATCATCGTGCTAGTGACACTGCCAGTATCACCATTTGTCACCACCGTTCCAGTAATATTCGGCAGCGTGATGGTGCGGTCAGCCGTAGGATTAGTGACCGTTAAAGTTGTCTCATAATCATCAGCTGATGAACCTTCAAACACCACATTGGTGCTAGTTCCAAGGTTCAAGTCACCAGTCATTGTGCCGCCAGCTTTTGGCAGCTTTTCAGTGTCAAGCTCTTGAATACCAGCCTGCACATCAGTGGCAACAATGTTGCCAGTAGCAATTAACGAAATATTGCTAGCTGTTTGACCAGCAATAGCGTTAGAAACGTCGATTAATGAATACTCAGTTCCGACACCCTGTGACAGCAACATGTCAGGTGGTGCAAGTGCAACAGCAGGTGCCGCTCCAGATCCTGTGCCGCTTGTATCTACAACCACGTAGTGGTTTAAATTAGTTACCGCTGGAGCTGGTAGAGCGCTTCCAACAGAAAAGCCAGCAGCAGAACCAGCAGACGTTACACTGCTCATTTGGTTCGTATTAGCGTTATACGCGCCAGCATTAACCAGATTTCCTGATAACACCGTTATGGGCACAAATGCAGACCCGGTATATATATACAGATCTTGGGTAGTCTCGTCATAGAAGAACTGTCCCTTAAAGTCCCCAGCAGGAAAAATAGTTACGTTGTCACTACTTGCAGCACCGCCAAATTTAGTTGTCGCTTCATTTGCTAACTTTGCTGCCGTAATTGAATCATTGGCAATCAAAGAAGAGCCAATTGTTCCAGAAGTTAGCTTTGCAGCAGAATGATCAGGAATGTCCGCAGCAGCTAAAGTGTCACCTGCAGAAACAAGACCTTTAGAAGTAACTGTAACCTTGGTGTACGTTCCCGGTCCAGTGGTAAAACCAGTGGAGTCTATTGACAGATTACCGTTTGCATCAACGGTAAGACCGTCGCTAGCAATAACAGCACCCAACGCAGAACTTGATGCTTTAGGAAGATCTGATGACGAAATTACACTGCCGCCAGTAACTAAACCATTTGCGTCATAAGTGACAAGATGTTTAGTGCTGCTAGCAGTGACACTGTTGTTAATTGCAATTGTGCCATCAATTAAACTGAGTCCGCCCCCATCAACAGTAACAATACCCTTTGTACCAGTTATGGCTGTCGGTAAATCAGCAATAGCAATTTGTCGATAATCAACCACTCCGCCAGAAGCTGGAGGACCTGCAAGGAATTGGGCGCTTGAACTTGTATTAGGAAGCGAAGCGGTGATTGTTGCCGTTCCAGCGCTTACAGCCGTGGTTATGTTAATTTTGCCTGACGTGTCAGTAAAAGCATTGACAGAACCTGGCGCTTTAATGCCTCGCCAACCAGTATTGTCCCATACATACAGTTTATATTGATCGGCTATTGGGTCGTTAGAAGTAACTAAAACCAGCTGACCAATGTAATCGCCGGGAGAAGCAGAAGTAGGAACCGCTGATACTAGCTTGACAATTACGTTGTCAGCAATTTTTGCTGCTGTAACCGCATCACTTGCAATTTTTAGTGCTGTTACTCCCCCATCAACAATTGCGGCCCCGGGAACACTGCCGTCGGAAAAATTGATAGCAGCACTGCGGATTGTATTATCAGCAATAACTCCGGTAGCAGGATTATTACTGCCGCCTGAAACGAAAATTCCTTGCAGCAAGTCGCTGACCGTAATTTTCTTGGTTTCACTTGCTGAGTCATCGACAATGGCAAGCTCATCAGCAGCAACCAAGTCGCCACCAGACAGAGCTGAAAGATCGCTGATTTTAAGATCGGCCATTGTTGACTAGCCTCCAAGGCTTAGATGTCTGAGCTTTCAAGCAACAGCTTAGCTGTGCCGTCCTGATCCAAGAGTATGTCGTCGCTGTCCTCTTGCAAGATCTTATCGGTGCTTTCAAGGCTGACTTTCAATGCAATTTCTCCGGTGGTGACAAAATCAGCAGTGAACTGAACCGTTGAAGACGGGCTGAACTGTGACGCGCATGCAGTTAGCACACCATCAAACTCATAAAAAATCTCATCGTTTGCGTTTGCTACAACGCCGCTTGGGTTGTGGTTGCCTGATTTCAAATAAAATTTTGCTCTAAACTGGCTGCCAACTTTTGTGCGGAGTATCAACTGCAAGAGGTACATTGGCAAATCTTGGACGGTTTCTCCTGTGTACTCCCAGAAACAACTCATGTTTCCCGAGCCAGACATCAAAGAACTAACTTGACTGCGAAAACTATCAGATAAATTTGTTGTGTCAATAACCTCTCTTTGAGTATTTAGCTCGAAACTATTTACCTGTGCAATAACACGAAAGTCAGAGTTTTGCACAACGACTTTAATTGGAATAGTTGATCCAGGAGCTGCCAAAGTTTCAGCATTTGCCGCTCCACCATTTACTGCATTAGCAAATGTCGTATAAAACCTTATTCCGCCGAGTGCATCAACATTGATAAATCGCTTGATGCCTGTTTTTGTGTAACTGTTGAAAAAAGAAAGAGCAGCGCCGTTGGTGCTAGTGATTTCAACCTGGTCGCCAGTTATCAACTGACCAAGTTTAAAATCAAAACTTAAACGTTTACGCGTTGGGTTGACGTCGCTAACATTGATCTTTGAAACAATGTCATTGCCGTCGAACTCTCGACGTAGTTCAACTTTGCCATGCGTTCCAAGATAAATGCTCATTAGATGTCAACCGCAACTGGAGCGCCTTGGCATTGGAATTGAACGTCTGCTGCTACAACGTCGCCTACAGACATTGACAAAGAAATATTAGTAATAAAGACTCTCATATCAATGAATTTGCCGTTATCTGATGTGTCGTCAATTTTTAAACGAATTTTAAACGCTTTTGTTGATGCAAATAACTCATTTTGATCCAGAGAAGCGCCACTGGGAATGGTGGTGGAATCGCGTTGTTTAATGATTTTGTTTAAAAAAGTGCTTGCACTTCCAGTGCCGCTACTTAAAGTTTTTGATCCTAAAGTCTCCTGATAATACAAAATTCGACAGCTGCCGGTCGTTGATCTTCCTACAGGGGTAAAAACATCATCTGTTTGGCTTAAAGTCTTTGTGCTAATTAACGATACCGAGGAACTAACACTCCAATTCTGCACAGCAGCAATCTCAACAGCAGTGTCGGCTTCTCCATCAGTCTCTTTAATTAAAAACAGCTTGCCAGTAGCGCCAGTGAAGTAGGCCATCAGAGCACGCTAATCAGATTCACTGTAACAGTGCTACGCCCAGAAGCTACCTGTGCGACCTGCGGTGGCCCTTCATAGCGATAATCCTTGCCAGGGGTTTCAGGGGGTCCAGGGGTTCCAGCGCCTAAAGCGTCTTGATTGCCTTCCCAACCAACGCAAGTTGGATTTATGCCTGTCCCTTTTACGTTTTCAAGAACAAAAGTCTTGAACGTGCCTTGAACCTTGTCGTAATGGTCTAAAAACTTTTCGGCGTCAACGTCTCGAATGTTTGCATAAGTAAGCGACAGCTTCATATTGGTGCGATTGCTGCCATACAAGATTCTGTGCTCAGCGCCGTTTTGAGCCTTGTAAGTCTTGACTGGATAGTCACCTGACTCAAAAGTGCGAGCGCTTGGCACCAAATAGTCCCCCAGCGCATATGGTTCTGTGCGTCCTGCTTTAGTGATCGGGAAAGTCATGACTGAACGATCCAGCCGTCGTTATCAGATCTTAGTACAGCCAAAGCAATCTTACTCACATTGTTGCTGTTGCAAGGGTGCTCAGAAGCAACAATGTCGACAATGCCGTCCTGAGAAAAGGTCAACTGTTCAACAGCATAGATGTTCTGAGATACTTCGCTGGACGTAACAGTAAATAAAATATTGTGATATGTAGAGTCTGTAGAGTCTGCAAGTTTGCCTTCTGAAACTACTAAAGTGCCGGTATCAATCTCTCCATCTCCTGATCTAAAATAAGTAATAGAATAATCTCCATCTGGCATATCTCGCACGCTTGTAATAACTCCAGTACCGTCAACAGTTCCGGTGTTTGCAGAGTTGTAAGGAGTTGCTTCCGTAATTACTTTTATGAAAGACCCAGCGCCAATGTTCAGCCCTTCTGCTGTCGTAGAAAAATTTATCGTATGAGTTACATAAGCCCTTAGGGCCAAGAAATATTTAGCGACTAAAACCGCGTGATCTCTTGACGTACAAAACTGTGTTAAATCAAATTCTTCTTGAGGTAACACTCTGGTGCCAGGAGAAGAATAAATGCCAGTGTCGTCAATTCCTTTTACTTCGACAACTGCCTCTTCTGGTAATTGATTGGCGCGTTCCTGTCTATACCGGACGACAGCCCTAAATGCTCGACGCTCTTCCGCTCCAAGGTATTCAATCTTGTAGCTGTCCTCTAGAATATTTCCAGCTGTAAAAAGATGCTCTACCTTTATGGAGTCTTCTGGCCTTACCCCCTTTACGGTTCCATCGTCGTTGACAGGAAGAGCAGGTTTTAACGAAAATTTGCCATTGACTATCGAAAAATTGCATAAAAAACTTGGCGCAATATCACTAAAGAACTGCCGCAAATTGGTACGCTCAACGATTGGACCATTAAAGAACAAATTGTTTTTTACAAGAAACTTAGAAGTTTTAATTAAATCATCTTTTTCAACCATGTAACTTCTTTTGCCACCGTCCATTCCTAATAAGCCGCCCGCCCCAGCGGTTTGATCTGTAAACATGAAATACATCAAGTCTGTCAGCAGATTGCTAGGGCCATGGGTTTCAGTGTCGCCGTAGAAAGAGTCGAGAGTTTTAACTGTTGGATGTAAACGCTCCACTGCTATCCCGTTCTTTAGCCACACCCGCATTTGATCAAGAGCAGTAAAATTACGTCCTGCCTTAAGTGAAAAACCAGCCAAAGTTAAGTTAATCATGTTGGCGTTACTGTCATTTACCTGCACTTCGTTGATGTAAACAATTTCATGCTCAGGCGCTGTGTTGTTTGATTTTTCAACAAAATTGCGATAAAAACTGATGTCTGAAACTTGAGACTGACCCGCAAAATTTAAGTCCGAGTCAGTCGCCCCTGTAGAGATTCCTGTTTGTTTTACGTTTTCGATTTTATACTGCTGACCGACTTTGCTGTAACAAGTCAAGAAAGGATTATTAGTGCTTACTTCTCTAAGATCCTCAAATGTTTCGCCTACTTCCCATTCTCCACTTGAGGTAGCATTTCCCTCAATAACTTTATGAATTATAGGGTCAGTCCATCCTTTACTTTGCCCAACAATCGGAGATCCAAATTTAGTCACCGTGCTTTTTAAATCAACAGTAATTTGCTTCGAGTCTTTATTAAAAACAAATCCTTCAACAATTTTAGTTTCACCTCTTTCACGGTCTACCGCTCCAAAAACTTCATAACGCCATGCCTGAGATCTTGCCGCTAGCACTACATCTTCGTCCACATTCGGTATTACAAATCTTATTCCTGAAAACTCTAGATCACCCTTTTCCTGACCAATAGCAAAAGGGTTGTCATTTGAATAACTAGGCGATGAAGAAGCCGTAGTATTGGTAGCCTCGCTCCCTCTTTTTACTTCTATTATTTCATCTTCGCTAAACCCACCGCCACTGCCTAAAACCTTGCAAATAGACAGATCTTCGAAACCGTCGGCAAACGCCCAACGAGAATTCTGCCCTGAATAGGCTAAATTTACATCAGTAGCCTTAATAGCTACTTTTTTAAGTTTCCATCGAAGATGAAGCCATTTGCGTCGATCGTTATTAATAAATTCAAGAGTCTCAACGGTAGCATATTGATCCTCAAGCGTAAGACTGTTGTCAGCACTGCCTGCAATTTCATGGAAAAAAGCAGACAATTTTCCATAAACTACAATAAAATCACCATTTGAATCTTTCTCGTTAGGAGGTACAATCCTTCCGTCTCCCTGGTCTGGCCTCTTTAAAGTTTGATTTAATTCAGCAATGTTGCCTCTAATAGGGTCAGGCAATTCCTTTACTAAACTGCCAGCACTTGGATAGGTTGAACTAAATGAGGCCGGAATAAATTTAGGTGATCTTTGAAATTCTTTGTTGCTAGAAAATCCAGTTTTGTCAGTAAAAGATTTGCCAGATGCTTTTATCTTAATACTTAAAGTAGTGTATGGACCGAGCTGCTCTGTGTTAATACTTGTGGTGCTAGATGTATCTATTGATTGATCTAGCACAAAAAACACGTGTTTTTTGAATTCTTCGGGGGCGTCTTCGGCGATAAGATTTGATGGAAGACCTCTAAACTCAGAACCAGAAAAAGGCGCAAATTTAAACTCTAATTGCAACTGCTGAGGGAGACTTTCTCCGTTTAAAGAATTGTTTATGAAACTAATGTAATTGTATTGCGCGACTGGCCTTTCTCCTCTAACTACAAAAATAACAGGAATTTCTTCAAAACTTGACTGGCTATTGTTGGCGTTTCTCACAAAAACCCTGAACATAGAAGAACGACGAATAGTCGCAGAAATCGTTCCATTATTAATCTGAGTTCCTTCTTTTTCTGCTCTTTTTATTTGATTTGGAGAAGGTAAATTTTGAAAGTTACACAACCCGTTAAGGCGTTGGAAAACAGTGCTTTTTAATCCAACCTCAGTAATGTAAGCAGGTCTGTTGTTCTTGATTGTTGCAATTTCTACCTGAGTGAGCGGGAAGAATGCTTCGCCAATACTTGCGGCCTGATCTGAATCTTGCTTTGGAGTATCGCCAATAAAATGGTTGCCTGTCCCAGTTGGCTCTACAACAAGGTCTTGACTAACAATTCCGATTTCCTTTTGCAATGACGTGGAAGCGTCAACGCATTCAAGTTTTATAGATTGATCCGTACCAAGGCTTGGCTCAAATCTTTGCTCACTTCGTGCAATCACCTTCCAGACGCTGCCAGCAATCATAAAATGCTCTCCAACCTGCATTGCACCGTCAGCTTGGAGCTGAAGCGACTCAACGGTGGAATTAATATCGTCAACCGGAGCCTCTCCCTCGCCTCCTTCTCTCTTGTAAAAGTCCGTAGGTATCCTTGAATCTTTTATCTTAAATAAAATCTTATCGCCTTTAGTTACATTGTTGATTGTAGTCTTAAAATTCCTTTTTCTAAACAAAGGCTCATCGCCGTCGTCATTTGTTATTTTTGTGCCATCTGTTCTTTCATACTCGACAATACCCATTCGTGGACTGTAGTTTCTGCCCGTCCCATCGTGTCTTTTAGCAAGAATAATATTACGCCGGGGCTTTGCTATCTGTCCTGGCGACTCGTCTTCATCTCTTAACTCTTTTTTATCGTCTAAAGCACCAGACTCGCCTACAATTTTCATCCGCTGCATCAAAACAGATTTTTTTATTTCCTCGGAAGCGTCTTTGTTGATAAGATTTAATTGGTAATTAACCCTAAAACTTGTGCCGTTTGCGATTGGGCTATAGCAGCCAAACGTTGCAGAATTAGAAGGCGTGTAGGCGTGGCAAAATAGTCTTGCAGGTCTAATATTTGCTGTATTTTCAACTTTAAAAACATCATCATTGTCCTCCTTGCCTACTCCTGGATCCCCAGAGTGAAGAGACCCTCTTGTCCCGTATTGCTTGTCACTTCCTCGAATACGAAAGTTGCCCGAAAAAGATGCCTTGTGCCAATAAAAAGCAAAATTATCCTCAAAAATTGCTTCTAGCGCATTGTTGCCTAAAAAGATTCCCTCTAATTCTGGCTTATCAATGCCAATATTATTGACGCCTTGCTCGCCAACAACAAACATAAGTTTTGCTCTTTGCGACGTTCCATGGCTAAACATCCGCGACCAAATCAGCTTTGGCGTAACCAGCATTCCGCCAATATTGTTTTTATACATCCCAAAAATTATGGGAACAGGCGAGGCATAATCTGCAAGCTCCGCAAGCGTCTCAAAGCCGCGTGAAGGCGTAAAACGATTGGCTCCTGTAATGCTGCCAAGGTCAGTCACGCCACCGCCTTGAGCGCGTGGCATCTTTGGCTTTGGTGTCAGCAGGTATGAGACACCAGTCAGCACAAGGCTGATCGCTAAGTTGATCAGAATTGTTGTCGGATCTACACCATTGACAATGTCAGGAACATTTTCTCGACCTGCTGGTCTTACCGCTCCACGCCTTTTAACCTCAGCTGTAAATACTCGATACTCTTCTTCAGTTATCCCAATCGTTGCAATTAGCTGCCTTTCGTACGGAAGCAGTGGTACGTCGTAAATGCTCGGACCAATGACCATCTCACCCCATTGGTCTTCTGCCCCGTGTAAAGAATCCCTTTTTGCCATGTGACTGCGAATGCCCAGGATTGCTGCGGTAGCAGCAGAATGTCCCCATCATACGCAGCCTTTTCAACTCGCAAACCCCACCGCATTAAATCCCGGCACACTTCCCACTTGCTTGCCTCATACCAGCTTTGCTTAAACGGTGGCGCGTCAATACCTATCCGCTCCAGAGCTTGGTAACAAAGATGGATACAGTCAATGTGACCGTCACTGCCGTCAGCACCAAGCCGATACGGCATTCCAATCAGATCACTGCAGTCGGACATTATTTGCGATTGGCAAATTGCCAACAAGTTTCTTGGTTAAAGCACGCCTTGGAATGTCCGTTCCAACAGCATCTAGCACTGAACTAAGTTGCAAATTTAGCGATACGTTGTCCCAAGTACCGCCAGTAATCTGCCCGGTGTAACTATGTACGCTTTGATGCGTACCACTCGAAGGATTAGTTGAATCAATAATCAAAACTTCGACCTCAACAACATAATGATCTCTAATTGCTAAGACTGCCCATCCGCGAGATAAATCATTGTTTGGAAAGACAAGGGTAGCTTCCATCCCGTCTCCCGTACGGTTTACGGTTACACCAGAAAAACCAAACGGCACAAACCCATAGGAATTGGTTCCATCCTCATTGGTGTATGTCATATCTTGATTGATAAAAAAGTTCTGGAAGCGAAACTGAACAAACAGCCCGTTAGTGCTGGTGTTTGTTACTATCCGCACGGCATTGATTGTTACGACATGGCCTAAAGCGTATTGGCTCATATTCCAATCCTCTTGCGTGTACTGCCACTCATCTGTAAACGCTTCAGGGTTTGCTGTTCACCCTGTTTAGCACCTTGCTGTGCAGCTTGCTGCATTCCAGTCTGGAACTGATCAGCAGTTACGTAATCGACGCTATTGATCCGCTCCACTGTGTAGCGAACATCGATTGGAGCGGCAAGAACAGTTCCACCACCTCCTTCTGCTGTTTCAGCTGCACCGGATTCTGGAATGACAGAGTTGCCACGACTGCCGCGTGAATAACGCGACATTGCGGTACGCATTTTAGATTCAGGGATGACATATTCAGGCTCGCCACCTTCTCCAATCAAAGCGTTAGTGGGGCCTGAAACATATCCGCCTTCTGCGAGCGGATAAGAAAAAGAAGGTGATGTTGGGAAAATTCCACCAACACCGCTATCAAAAGCACCAGTCATATTACCAACATCACCGCCGCCACCACCACCAGGCCCACCAAGTGCTTTCAAGATGGACTGATACAAAATCATTATTAACTGCTGGGCAATAATCTTTTTAGCCATTGCCAAGAAATCAGCAGCAATAGATTTCAACATGTCCGCGCCAGCTTCTGACACAGATTTAGTGCCGGTGATGACATCACCAAACGCATCTGTAAACGCATTGCCAATAGAAGTGGCGGCGGCTAGCGCTTGTGTTTCTTTTGAAACAAGCTTGTCTAACTCTTCTTGCATACGAACCAATGGATCGTTTTCACGCGCCTTGCGTGCTTCTTCTTCAGCTTTTTTCCTATCTTTTCGCGCTTGATCTTCTATTTTTGCTGCCTCTTTTAACTCTTTATTGTAAGCAATAGCAGCATCACGTTTTTCCTCAAGTTCAATTCTTGCGTTCATTTGAGCTTCAACATCTGCGTCTGCAAAACCTTGTGCGTTTTCGGCAATTTTTCGCAAATCAATGTTTAGCTTTACTCTGCGCTTTTCTTCTTCATTTACGGCAGATGCCAAAGAAGCCTGATCTTTTAGAGCTTGAACCTTTTGCCTTGACAGTTCTACTAATTTCTGCTCGTCACTAATTTTATCTTTGCCAGCAAGTGCTCCATTTGTTGGCTGAATTGCATTAGCTGCAGGCGGCTGCGCCCCAGGCTGCTGTTGATTTGACTGCACTCCTCCGCCAATTCTGGCTAGCTCGCCAACAGCCCCAGAGACTTGCTGAGCCACGCCAGAAACTGCACTGCCTAGAAAATCTTTTACAGCGTTAAATCCTTTCGCAGCTTGCTCAATAATAAATCTAATTGGACTAGGTAATGCCTCGTACAAACTTGCAAGCGTGGACTTAATTGTTTCGCCAAGCCCTGAAAATACACCTACAACTCCCTCTCTAATAGAGTTGGCTAAAGTAAGAACTCTGCCAATATGCGTGGCAACGCCCCGTCCAATTACCGTAAATAAGCCAGTGACCACATCTGTGGTGAAACTGACAGTTTTCATAAATGACTGGAAAGCTTTTTCTAACTCAAAAGCCAAGTTGATGTTTTCCCCAAACGGGGCAAGTTCTTGAAAAAACTGTTGAACGCCAGCAATAAGACCACGAATAGGTGCAAGCGCACTTTTTAACGCAGCTCCAAAAAATTCAACAGTAACTGCAGCTACTTGAAACGTGCCTTTAAGAAGCAATCCAAGTTCTGAACCATCTGCAAAGATATTCGTAAACGCTGTTTGCAAGCGTTTTAGCGCACCATTAATTGTGTCACTTGCTTCAAATGCTGCCTTAGCTGCTGCGCCTTGTGCGTTTTTTTGATTCTCTAGCAGCTTGTTAAATTTCTCGGTGTCGTTCAATAAAGCTAAAATTGAAGGACCAGCCTCTGTTCCAAACGCTTTGATAACTGTCCCAGCGTCTGCACCTGACGCTTTAATTTTTTGAAGCGTGCCCGCCAAACCTTCAGAAGCAAGCGTTGAACTATTAATTGTGATGCCAAAATTTTTGAATTCCTTGCCAACCTTGCCTGCAGCAATCTGAGCTAATGCGGTTTTTAAAGCAGTAAACGTGACCTCTGCTTTTTGACCACCTGCAGTAATTTGAGCAACTGCAGCATTTACTTCTTCAAGTGGAACACTTAACGCCGCTGCGACTGGTGCAACCTTTGCAATGTTTGCCGCATACTCGCCAATAACAATCTTGCCGTCATTTTGCGTTTGTATAAATCCATCGACTAACTTTGATGCTTTATCAGCCTCTAGTCCATAAGCATTTAAAACAGAAGTTGCAGCGTCTCCAACAGTGTTAATGTCGCTAAAACCTCCAGTTGCACCCTGACTGGCAGCCTTTAAAATGTTCGCCGCATCTGCAGCGTTAGTAAAGCCAGCTGACGCAACGTCATAAGCAGCACTCGTCAGATCAAGAACACTAGCTTGACCAGCTAATTCACGACTGACGCCAGACAATCGTGCAGTCAACTCATCGCTATCAACCCCAAGTGAACGAACCTTTGCTTCAGCAAAATCTTGTTGAGCTAAAACTTGAAAAGCTTGGCCTAAAGATGCGACTCCCGCAATGATTGCAGAAACAGGGCCAAGCGCCGTTTTTATTGCTGCACCAACTGACGTTATGCCTGTAACAGCAGCTTTTGAACCATTAGCTGCCGCAAAACCTGCCTTGCCTAAACCTCGCAAGCTTGAGCCAGTATCTTTTATCGCACCTTGCGATCGATTAAAAGTATTATTTAATTTTTGAGCCGAGCTGTTGGCTTTATTAAGCGCCGTGACAGCTTGTGCGGAGTTGACCTTAAGTGAAATGTTGGCAACTGCCACAGCAAAAATGCAGCGATGCCGTCAGTCTACCTCCGACGCATTTTTGCGCGATCCATTGCCCTCTCTTCTCTTTCGCCTTTCAGCTGGTAATACGCAGCAAAGTGAAGCAGCTCCGCATCGGTTAACTCCGTGCGAAGCCTGCTAACGGTCATTCCAAGTTCGCAGGCCAGAAAAAACTCAAAGTTAAGCCAACTGTCCTGCTTCAGTCGTTTTTTGCTTCTTCAATGTCAGCCTCTTCGCCGACGCCAAACAAAAACAATTCAAGTTCATTCAGAACAGTTTCGGGCAGCTGACGCTGAAGCTTTGCTGCATCAGCAGGCGCAAAGGCTCTTGCACCATCTTCAAGCTCTGCCATCTGACACAGCATCTGTGTGCTGATGTCTAAGGCTTCATCTGTTCCAGCCAAGCTTTGCGCCTTTTTCCTATCTGCGCGTGTGATGGGCTTGAAATACAAATCGACGAGAACTTCGCCGTCTGCATTTTTTAACTCGAACTTGCGACGCTGGTTAAGGTCGAAAGCCTCAACCAGCAAATCAACAGTGCGACTGTTAGCAGTCATTCAGTAGTTTGAACGTATCACTCAAACTATAGCCCCATCACTCCAGGTTGGAAGTGATAGTGCCGGAGGTTTGGAAGTTGCACGAAACAACCACAAGCTCACCAACAGTAGAAGTAATCTCCATGTCGGTGATGATTCCAGCAAAGGCAACGCTGTCAGTGCCTGATGTTGTCCCTGTCGTAAACAACTCAAAGCTGGCATCAGTTGCGTCATTTACTTTGACGACATCCTCAATCAAGCCAGCTTGGCCAGTTGCGTCAGGGTCATACACCAATTCAATGGTGCCAGTGCCCGAAACTAAACCACCAACAAAAGAACGAAAAGTTGAACCATGAACCGTGGTTTCATAGGTTTCTTTTGTGGTTGACAAACTCCAGCTGCGAGTTCCGACAACAGTTGCAAGGCTGCCACTGCCAGTTTCAAACTGGACTGCGCCTTGTTCTCCGCGAATGGTGGCCATGGTCAGAGTTCCTCGATGAATTCAAAGGTCACACGGACCTGAGTTTGCAGAAAGCCCTCAGGAGAAGCCGAAGCTATAACCTCTGGACCAATTGGAGCGTCGAAGTAAACCCCCGACACAATGACCCTATTGTATAGGTCGCGAATCCTCTTGGCGATAACGTAATTAGCGCCAGGCCCTACGCCTAATGCGCTGAAAACGTTGATGGTCATTAAACCAACCATTCGGTTTTGGGAATTGGTCGTCAAGCCTTGACCTAAATACTGGCTAGCACCAAAGCTGACAAGGCATTGCACCCATGAGCTATCAGGCGTTGGCTCATAGGCCATGTTGTGAAACACGACTGGGATTACAGGACTGCTAGCAAGCTCAGTTGCAAGCCTGCCTTCCAATACAGATCTAATGGTGTTGAGGTCAGCAGCAGCCATCAGTTACGCCTCCTGAATGCTGCAATAAAACTAGGCACCTCATTAACACTAATTTCTTTGCCAATCAGGTCTGGAAAACCAGGTTGCGTACCTTGCCGTGTCCGATACTTGCCCTGCCAACTTGCAGGCAAATTATTTCCATACAAAACAGGCTCTGCATATTCCACATTGTTTGTGATTTCAGCCTGAAGTTTGCCGATGTTTGTTTGCCACGCATTGCGTAGCCTTCCAGTATCAACAGGTGTTTGCTCTTTGACTTGCTTGGTCCAGCTAATCGCAGTCAGCTTTACAACCTCTTGAATTTCCTCTTCCATCAGATCTGCAATCTGATCGATCCTGATCTGACGTGCCATCGTTAAACCCTCAAAATGAGTTCATGAGTAATTGCCGTGTTGTCCTGCTCTTGAGTCACAACACGAATGATCTGATGCGCTACACCTTCAACGACAACACGATCCTTTGTCTCAGGTGCTGCTGGTAAATCTTCAACGCTGACAATCAAACGCTTGTCACCAGCCTGTATTAGCTCATTAACTTCGCGGACATTTACAGCCTCAAGCACACCCTTAACTTCCGTGTCGCTGACAGATTCAGCAACCACGCCAGTCGTGGTGTTGTAGCCGCCAGCTGTAACAAAACGAATTGTCACGTCACCGCCAAGCTTGCCGACGACTTTGCTTGCAGCATTTACTAGTGACTGAGCAAGTCCCATCAGGCAATGTATCCAATGACAGTACCAGAAGTCAGCCTGACCGATGTGATCACAAGACCCTCAATGCAAGAGGACGTATTGAAGTTGATTGCAGTGGCATCGCCTCCAGCAAGGTTTTCGTCAATTCCTTCTGCTGTCAGCGTATGGATCACAGAATCCTCAAGCGCCATCAACTTCACAAACTTGGCAGTGTGAGTTGCTGTGTTGGTGATGATCGT
>VMHT01091590.1_pt1 | contig 27226 bp, 48 predicted proteins | sample 4693611 | NCBI WGS metagenome assembly VMHT01 (sample SAMN12280063, study PRJNA550983) | marine metagenome | isolation source: seawater sampled from same location over 5 years 0.02-0.2 micron viral filtrate | place: USA: collected off the coast of southern California halfway between the port... ...
AAACCCTCACCGCTATCATCTTGTGTATTATCAGGTAAACACGTTTCACAGGCTTCTTCGTGATCACCACAATCCATAGGTAACGATGAACTGAAAATATAACTTTTTATAATAGTTCCAGCACCCGAACAATCAGGACAAACAATCCACTTATATGTTTCGTATTTTTCTTTTGGCATTTTTACCTTTCTAGTTTTTCGTATTGGTTGTTTAGCTAACATCATCAGGACAACTTGCTAAAGGTTGTCGAAACTAAAATAGAAACGACATTTCATCAGCGAGAGTAACCCGCTTCTGTGTGGCTTTCCTAGACTTAAGATCCAGCGTAGTATTGCAAGGCCGAAGCCGACTACTGCATTCAAGGTCTAAACTTAGAATTAACCCATCTAGGCACGAAATCAGTTTTTATGAGTTTAGAGAATAGCACCGATTAAGCATTTTCTAGTTACTAAGAACTATCGCTGATTTGCAAGAAAAAGCAAAGTCTTATATTTAGAGCAAACATTGGCTTTTTTTTATGTTTTTGTCGTTTTTAGCAAAGTTTTTGACGGGTTTTAAATAATGATTTGAACTATAAGTGGACTGTAATGAACAAATCGGTTATAAAAATATTAGAGAAAGTTCGAGTCGTCGGCTTATCTCCCTTTCTAGTTGGAGTGCGTAGGGTTTTTAACCGATTACCTTACGCACCTAAAAATAATAAACAGGAGCAATAATGATTGAAGAAAGTGAAAAACTTTTTAATGAAGCTGTTGGTTTAAAAATCAAAAGTAGACGTAGAGAGTTATATTTAAGTCAAACAGATGTTGGAAAACAATTAGGCGTTTCGTTTCAACAAATACAAAAATATGAAAAAGGTACAAATGGTTGTTCAGCAAAAAGAATTAAAGAACTATCTAAAGCACTAAAGATTTCAATTTTGTATTTTTATGATAATATAAACATAGAGGTTAGAAATGATCAAAGTAAGAGTTGATAAAATTTTCTTAGGCAAAGTAAGTGTAAGAGATTACGTTTACAAAAAAGCATTAAGAAAAAAAGATTCATTAGGTATTGAACACGGAAAAGAATTTATGATTATACCTTATGCTAATCTCAAAAAAGCAAGACAAATAACTGATCAAAGTTTTACATCTAAATTTAATGGTAAGGATTATAAGTTGATAGATTTTGATTGGAAACCTTATAAAGACCCAAACCCAAACCAAGAAAGAATGTTTTAATGGCTGATAAATATTTAGATATTCCTAAGACAGATATTACTCAACAAGAAACACCTGAGGAAAATTATTTTTCACGATCTAAGAACGAGTGGATTATGGTTTCTGATATGTCTGATATGCACGTAAGGAGAGCATTCAAACGATTGTTGCGTATGATAAGATTAGGACAATTAGTAGAAATAGATGACGTACATAAAGATACTTTTGATAAATTAGAGGTAAGAAATGAAATCGAAAACATTGAACAGCACTGCAAAAAGATCAAAGAAAAAATCCAAGAGTAAAAAGAAAAAATATTTAGTAGGTATTTATTACGATGGATATACAGGAAAAGAAAAAAAAATCTACGCAGACGAACCACCTAGCAACTAGGGTTATGGGTTATTTTGAATTTAAACTAAATTTAGAATTAAATTATCAGAATACTTATAAGCAAGATAAAAAGATTAGACGATTATATAAACAATATTTAAATGAAAAAAAGATACAAGGAAAGATTTGATAAGTTACGTCAAATAGGCTGTATGGCCTGTGGCAGAAATGATCCTGTTATTCATCATATAAGAAGAAATACAGGGCTTTCACTAAGACCAAGCCACGATGATACGATACCGCTTTGCCCTCAACATCATAATATGGGTAATCAATCGGTACATCTTAATAAGAAAATGTTTGTTTCTTTGTTTGGAACTGAGGAACAATTATTACGAACGGCAAATATAAAAATCAATCAATTAGAAAGGAATGATATATTTTATGGAAAAGGAAATAAATAAGTTTCACGCATTACAGTTATTTACTGATACTTTTGTAGCTGAAACAGTACATCTAACAAATGAAGCACAAGGAGTTTACATAAGACTTTTATGTTTCAGTTGGACGAAAAACACTAAACCATTTACAGAAGATGAAGCATATAGAATCTGCTATTGCAGAAGTAAAGAGTGTGAAAAAATTGTTCAATCAGTATTAAACGAGTTCTTCATTAATGATGATGGTAATTATACTCAGAAAAGGTTGGTCAAAGAACACGAATACTTAGTTTCCAAATATAAACGTAGATCGGAAGCTGGTAAAAAAGGGGGTCTAGCAAAGCGTGATAATGCTACAAGCAAAAACGTAGCACCTATACCTAGTCCTATTCCTATTCCTAAACCTAATAATATATATGACCCTCAATTTGAAAAGATTTGGAATTTATTAGATATACGTAGAGGATCTAAATACAAGGCTCACGAGATATGGAATAAACTGTTTTATGCTATAACAGTATCGGATGAGGAACTTACTAAAATGTTTAATAAACAGATTAATGGAGTAGAGGACAAATTTGTGCCACATTTCAGCACTTGGCTATCTCAAAGAAGATGGGAAAATGAAGAAAGTTCAATAGATACGCCAACTATTATCGATAAAATGATAAAATTGAAATTTGAACATTTAGGAAAAGAAGCCCATTATGAACTATTCCAAAAAGATGGTAAAAAGTATAAGATTGATAGATATGATAAGGATCATTTAATTCAAGAAGTATGAAAGCAATATTAAGGATATTTTTATACGCTAGAAAAAGAATAATTAAATTATCTATCGAAAATCGTATACTTAAACAAAGAGTTGAATTATACCAAGCTATATTGGACGAGCCTTATGAAAAAAAGCATTAAAAAGAAAAAGACAAAATTTGAACACATTGTTTATAAGAAGAAAAAATATTTCTTATATTCTTTACGATGGGTCGATATTCTTGGTGATAGTTCACACGCTGACGCAGATGAATTTTTAAAAATGCAACCCGCAAAAATGGTAACGCAAGCATATGTCTTTAGTAAAGATAAAAAATATGTTAGGACTTTTGCTAGTTATGATGAAAATGAAGAAAGTTTTAGCGATAGAAATGTTTTTCCAACAGGAGTAATAACAGCAATGAAAAGGATAGAATATGAAGATTGAAGAAATAGATATTGACTCTATTAAACCATACAAAAACAATCCACGTGAAATACCAATAGAAGCAGTAGATAGCGTAAAGAAATCAATAAAACAATTTGGTAATAATCAACCCATTGTGGTCGATCAAGATAACGTAATAGTTGTTGGCCATACAAGGTGGAAAGCATTAAAAAATTTAGGCAAAAAAAAGGCATTTATTATTAAAAAAGATTTTGCTAAGTCTGACGCTATCGCATATCGTATAATGGATAATAGGTCAGGTGAAAATGCTAAATGGGAAAAGAACTTATTAAAACAAGAGATAGAAACATTACAGGAAAATGATTTCAATTTAGATTTAACAGGATTAAATTTTGATGAAATTGAGAAATATTTAGAAACACAACCTGTATTTGATCCGCCTAATAACATAATAGGTGATTTTAATACTGATGAAATTACAGCACCTACATCAAGCGTTAAAATGGTTCAATTATATTTTAATACTGAACAAGCGTTAAAGTTTAGAAAGATGATTGAGGAATTACAAAAAGAATATAATAAGGAAAATGCAACCGATACGGTATATGCAATTATTGAAAAAGAATTTAAAGCGTACAAAGAAGAAACAAAATGAGAACTATAACTGTAAAACCAATACTCACTGACGAACAAGTTAAGAAGCTAGAGGGCGAATTTATTGACGAAAGTTATATTAAGCATTTAATAAATACAGACACAAAAGTTCTAAATGAAAAAGGTGAAGAATTATTAGTATTCAAAAAAAATTGCATACCTAGTAATCATTGTAAATTAGCTTATCCTGTATTTAAAAAAGCCATAGGAAAAACAAGTAATAGAGGTAAAGCTGGTGGAAAACATAATTTCAAAGTTGGCGATATAGTAGATGGATCAGTAATAGGGAAAGTATTAAGCGGTAATAGATTTGTAACATTAAAAAAAGATGGCACTTTATCAAATTCACCGAGATCAAAAAACGTAAGTTCTAGTATAATAGGTTATGCTGATAGATACCCTAGAATACCATATTGCAGACAAACAGCTTTCACAGAAAAACACTTTGAAAAATATAGTAAAACTTTACCTTATCTACAAAGCATATCTAATTTGTTTGAAGAATTTTTACCTGAAAGATATAAAAACCAAAAAAACGAGTGGGATAAAACAAGCAAAGATTTTAAGATACACGGAACAGTATTTACAACTATAACAGTAAACAAGAATTTTAGAACAGCTTGTCACGTAGACGCTGGTGACTTGAAAGAGGGTTTCGGAAACTTAGCTGTATTACAAACAGGCGAATATGAGGGTGCTTATACAGTAATACCTAAATACGGAGTAGCAGTAGATGTTAGAAATTGCGATATAGCATTTTTTGATGTACACGAACTTCACGGAAATACACAAACAATATCAAAAAAACCTTATGAGAGAATAAGTATTATTTGTTATTACAGAAAGAAAATGATTGATTGTGGAACAGCACAACAAGAACTTGAAAGGGTAAAGAATGCTAGATAATTTTAATTATAGAAAAAATACAACTGACGAGAACGTAATAAAAGAGATTATATATAAACAAGCATACAAGAAAAAGAAGATAGATTTTAAGATTGAGCCTGATGACGTATGGCTAGACGGGGGATCACATATTGGAGTATTTGGTTTATACGCTTCACAAAACGAAGCTAAAAAGGTTTATTGCTTTGAGCCTGAGCCTGAGAATTTTGGAATTTTAAACTCTAACGCTGAATTAATCAAGAGCGAATATAAAACAATAATAGAAACACACAATTTCGCCATAAATCAAACAGGTGGAACAGGAAAATTCACATTAGCACCGAATACTTGGCGACACTCTTTAATGTCACATTATAAAAAAAAACTACCAACAATAGATATTCCTTGTATAGCCATAGATGATGTTTTGAAGAAATTTCCTGACATAAACTGTATCAAGCTAGATATAGAGGGGTCTGAAATAGAAATATTGAAAAATGAACACGATTTTAGTAATATAAAGAAACTTGTATTTGAATATTCATTTACAAAGAACAGGAAAATGACAGATTTTTTTGAATGTGTAGATAAATTGTCTAAATATTTTGACGTAGATGTACAAAATAGTTTCCATAATCAGAAACATAAAGGGGTTGAGGGTTATTGGGGTGGATTTATTGACTCTATCATTTTTGCTAAATCTAAGGTAAAGTAAAAAGGACATAATGGCTAGACCTTTAAAAAAAGTAGACCCACAAGCTATCATCAAATTAGCACAATTACATTGTACTTTTGAAGAAATTGCAGAGTTTTCAGAAGTTTCAACAAAGACTTTACAACGTAATTATGTCCACCTTATAAAAAAGGGGCGTCAGATGGGCAAAATAAGTTTACGTAGAGCGCAGTTCGAGAAAGCATTGAACGGAAATGTTGTAATGCAGATATGGCTTGGAAAACAACACTTAGACCAAAAAGAGAAGATAGAAACAACAAATTTCAATGAGCCGTTGCCGTTGATCATAGAAGCTGATGGCAAAAAAAAAGGGTAACATATACGGACAAGCAGTAGTTTATGAAAAAACTTTTAAAGGCACAAGCATTGGTCGTAGGCCTAGTACCTCTACAATGAATAAAAATAAGAGAGCAAGTTGGAAGAAATATCGTGGTCAAGGCCGTTAGTATTTTAATATTATTACTATTTACTGCTTGTAGTAATAAAGATATTAATTTAGACCCAATACAAACACTTGGAAATCAATTAATTAAAGTTATGACGAAAGAAAAAAATGATCAGTAAATTTTATCCAAATGGTGAAATTATCCATTACAGTTTACCTGAGTCTTTTAAGAAGTCTACAACTAAGTCAGCCTGTGGGAACTGCGGTATGTACAGCAATAAGAGAAGTTACTGCGGTATTTGGAAAGCACCATACGTTAAAGATAATTATGTTTGTGATAAGTGGCGTATGAGATTTTTTAAAAGATAATGAAACCTATTATTATTACTTTGTTATACTTAACATCTTTTGGTGATGTAGAAATAGGTAAGTCTTTTGAAATCAATCAGTCTTGTGATAGCTGGTTTTATCACAATGTAAAAGTTCACGAACAAAAGAAAAGAAAATTGTTCTCTAATCACGTTTATCACGAATATAAAGGCAAACACGTTATTGGATATATCTGTGCTGATGAACCACCACAATAATTATTTAAATTAAAATATTTTCTGCTATTATGCTTTTATGGCAAAATACAAAGGTAGAACAGTTAAGCTAAATAAGATTCAACGAGGTGACGTTAAGAAGTTTAAAGTATTTGTTAAGAATAGAAGAACAGGCCGAGTACAAAAGGTAAACTTTGGTTCTAAAGAAATGAGGATAAAGAAAAATATCCCAGCTAGGAAGCGTAGTTTTATGGCAAGGTTTAAACCTATTTTAGCTAAAGTAAGAGGACAGAAAAATTTAAGCCCAGCTTATTGGGCAATAAGGAGTTGGAGATGAAAATATCAGACAATACATCAGTAGCAATGCCAATTAAAAATATGGTTGGAATAGTTATAGCCGTAGCTATGGGTGTCTTTGCGTATACAGAAGTTACAGCTAGACTTACATCACTTGAAACATCAAGAGAATTATTTCAAGCTGACTTGCTTAAAAAAAGCCATCAGAAACCAGTTGACCAAGAACAGTTTATGTTAATTGAAAGTTTGTTTGAAGATGTAGAAAAATTAATTAAGAATCAAGAACAGAATATGACCAACAAAGTTAATATAGAATTTTTAAAACAACAGTTAGAAAAGACACTGGCTGATGTAGAAAATCTTAAAGATAAAGTTAGAAAGAATGGCAACGGGCATTAATGAGTAGATTAAATAGAAAATTAATAGAATATTTAAGGTGGTATTCTAAAAAGGTTAAGCAACTAAACTTTACTAAATTCTTAAAACAAGAAGTAGAGATAGGTGCTAATGGAACACAAAGATACAAAATTAAAGAGGGTAAAAATAAAGGGAAAGTATTATGATCGAAACAGTTGTAGCATTATTAATGTTTGTTAATGGTGAGATTAAAGAGCATAGAATACAAGAGTCTATGTCTGTTTGTTTAAAGCATAAACGAGAAGCCACAAGACAAGTAAAAGATAATATAGATTATAAATGTATTAAATCTAAAGTAGAACTTGAAACAAATATTGATGGCTCTAAATCAATAAAGAAAATAATATTAGATTAAAGTAATTATGGGTAGTTTAAATGATAGATCGGATTTTAAAAGCATTAGAGATTACATTTTCAAGATTATCTATGTGGATATGGAACAAAAGGGTAACACGTAAGTATTACAAAAGGAAATGAATGGTTTATGCATTAGTAATGAAAATTTGTTCTGCGGTTGCATTAGCTTGTTCAAACCCAATAGAAATTAATAGTTTCAATAATCATTACGATTGTGCTATCAACGGCTATGAAGTCAGTAGAGAAATGTTACAAGATATAGGAAGAATAAACGTAGAAAAAGACAAAATAGTTATAAATTTTGGTTGTTATGAAAATTACGCTAACAAAACCCCAGCACACAGTAAGTAATAGTAAAAGAAGATTTAGAGTTTTAGTATCAGGCCGTAGGTTTGGAAAAACCTTTTTATGTATTACTGAAATGATGAAATACGCAACAAAAGTTAAACAAAACATTTGGTATGTAGCACCAACTTTTAAGATGGCTAGAGAAATAGTATGGAGTAAGTTAAAACAAATGCTTTTAGACTTTAAATGGGTTGATGTAATTAATGAAAGTAATTTAAGTATTAGAATAAAAAAGACAGGAAGTATAATATCATTAAAAGGTTGTGAAAATTATGATAGCTTACGGGGTGTAGGAATAGACTTTTTAATTCTTGATGAGTTTGCAGACATTGAAGAAAAAGCGTGGACGGAAGTATTAAGGGCTTCTATTGCTGATACTGAGGGCGATGTTTTAATGTGCGGTTCGCCAAAGGGATATGGTAATTGGTCATACAGAATGTATCTTAAAGGAAAGCAAGAAAAAGAGTGGGATAGTTTTCAGTATACTACTTTACAAGGCGGTATGGTTTCTAAAGAAGAAATTGAACAAGCTAAACAAGATATTGATATAAGAACTTTCAGACAAGAGTTCGAGGGTACGTTTGAAAATTATGCTGGTAGTGTTTACTATAACTTTCACGCAGTAGAAAATGTTAAAGAAAAGAAAATAGATTTTTCAAAACCTTTACATATTGGTTTAGACTTTAACGTGGATCCGATGTCAGCTAGTGTAGCACAGATAGATAAAAACATAATACACTTTGTTGATGAAATAGTTATTTATTCTTCTAATACAGATGAAATGGTTGATGAAATAAAAGATAGATATGGATCGAAAGTAAAAATAATAGTTTATCCTGATCCAGCTTGTAGACAACGTAAAACTTCTGCGGGTGGTCGTACTGATTTATCTATATTACAAAACGCTGGTTTTAGTGTGAAATGTAAACTTAAACATAGTCCTGTAAGAGATCGTATCAACGCAGTTAACTCTAGTTTGAAGTCAGCAGATGGTAAAAGATATATCTATGTAGATCCTAGTTGCAAAATCATTACAAAAGGTTTACAAAGACAGATATACAAGGAAAACACAAATATTCCTGATAAGGAACAAGGATTTGACCATATGAACGACAGCATAGGATATTTAACAGAAATCGTGAAACCACTAATAAGAACAAACACAACTTTCAAACCTCAAAGATGGGGTATAAAATTAAATAGAAGATATGGCATATAACAGACAAGACATTCTAGACACACACAAAGACTATTCAAGCAACGTAAGTAATTGGGAATATTATATTAGATCATTCAATGGTGGTTATGATTATATGATTGGCCAATACTTAAACAGATATAATTTAGAATTAGATAATGAGTTTAATCAAAGACTAGCTAACACACCTTGCGATAATCATTGTAAAAATATAGTTCAAATATATTCTTCTTTTTTATTTAGAACTAAAGCAAGTAGAGATTTTGGTAATATGGCAGAAGATCCTACTTTAGAACGATTCTTAAAAGACTCTGACTTAGAGGGAAACAATTTCAATACAGTTATGAAATCAGCACAAAACTATGCTTCAATATACGGGCATTGTTTTTTAGTTTTAGATAAACCAAAAATACAAACAAATACAAGAGCAGAAGAACTAGACCAAGACATAAGACCTTACCTTTCAATCGTTACACCCGAAAATGTTTTAGATTGGAATTTTAAAAGACAACCAAATGGTAAATATGTATTAGACTACTTAAAGATAAGAGAAGAAGTCGATAAAAATGGCGGAACATATATTAGAGTTTGGTATCAAGATACAGTTGATACTTTATATGTTGAAGATCAAAAAACTGAGCCAACATTAATAGATACTGCCGATAATCAGATTGGCAAAATACCAGCAGTTATTTTATACAATGCTAAGTCGCATAAAAGGGGCATTGGTCAGTCTGATCTTGTAGATATAAGTGATTTACAAAGAGCAATCTACAATGAATATTCTGAGATCGAACAATTAATTAGATTAACTAATCACCCGTCATTAGTAAAAACAAATGGAGTAAATGCTTCTGCTGGTGCTGGTGCTATTATAGAAATGCCTGATGAGATGGAGCCGAACTTAAAACCATATTTATTACAACCTAGCGGACAGAACTTAAATGCTATTATGGATTCAATAGCAAGAAAAGTAGAATCAATTAATAGAATTGCACATACAGGAGCAGTAAGAAATACTAAAACACAAATAAGTTCTGGAATAGCTTTACAAACAGAATTTGAATTACTTAATGCAAGATTATCAGAAAAAGCAGATAACTTAGAATTAGCAGAAGAACAAATATTTAAGATATACGCAGATTATCAAAACACAAAATTTGATGGTGAAATAAATTATCCTGATACATTTAACATTAGAGATTACGCAACTGATTTATTATTCTACCAACAAGCAAAAGCAATTAATGTACCATCACCAAGTTTAATAAAAGAAATTGATAAAGAGATTGCTAGAGCAGTAGTTGATGACGATGCTAAATTATCTGAAATATTTGATGAGATTGACGCTAATAGTGAAGTAGGTGAATTTACACAAGACGAAGCTACACAAGAAGATCAAGAAGTTGAAGAAGAAGAAGTTTAATGAATGGCAGATATAGTAAAAGATTTAGCGGAGTACAGAATAAAGCAAATAGAAATAGCTGAAAGTAAATACTATGGGCAACTAATAACAGTATTAGATAAAATAGAAAATCAAATCGTAAGTTTAGCTGGAAGTGATTTACCAACAGACAAAGGCAAATTATTTGATCTTAAAATAGCAATCGCTATAAGGCCTAAAATTAAAGCAGTATTAGAAAAAGAATATTTAGCGTGGAGTGATAGAGTAGTTCGTGAGGGTTACAACAAACAAGCTAAAAGAGTTGAAAAACAATTTAAGACTATTGGAAGAATACCAGCACAGTTCCAACAATTAACAAAGCCTGATTTAATATTAATACAAAATCTTAAAAAACAAACCTTTACACAATTTAAAGATGTATCTAATACTATGACAAGAAGAATATCAGAAAAGATATATCAATCTACATTAACGGGTGCTGAATTTGTTGAATTAGAAAAAGAACTTAGACAAACTATTAATGGTATCTACTCTCAATCAGACGACATAGAAGCTAATAAACTTGTTAAACAAATCAAGAAAGACGAAGTGAAAGTTAGAAGAACAGACAAAAGAACACCACAAGGTAAAGCATTAAGGCAGAAATTAGACAAGAATATTCAAGTATTACAATCTAAATTTGCTAGAGATAGAGCGGGTGAGAATATGAAAAGATATGCTGGTCAAATATTAAACGATGGGTTGAGAGAATTTGACTCTCAGTTGAATTTAGCTAAATCGCAAGACGCTGGGTTAGTATTTGTTAAATATCAGGGATCAAACATACCTACTACAAGAGATCATTGTAGACTTGTAAGAACAGGGAAATATGATACAAGAAAATCAGGACTATTTACGATTGATGAAATCAAGAGCCTATGGACAAGAAAAAGTTGGAAAGGCAAGAAGTCTGGAAATCCTTTAATTGTTCGTGGTGGTTATAATTGTAGACATCAATGGAGTTACGTCAGCCCTGATTGGTATGACGAAACGGGTAACATAATAATAAGTTAACAAATGGAGTAAAAAATGTCAGAAGCACCAAAAGCTGAAACAAGTACAGAAGCTACAAAAGAAAACAATGTAGAACAACCAAAAGAAACACAACAAACACAAGAAGTACAAAGTCAAGAAACAAAAACTATGACTTTCAACCAAGCACAATTAGATAATATAATTAAATCTAGATTAGAAGCTGAAAAGAAAAAACACGAAAAGCAACTTGAAGAAGTTAAGAAACAAGAAGAAATTGCTTTAAAAGAAAAAGAAATTAAAGAAGCTAAGTCTAAACAGGAACTTGAAAAAATTATGCAAGATCGTATTGCAGAAAAAGATCAAGAGTTAGCAAAAATCAGGGGTGAAATAAAAAAAGAAAGAATAGATAATTCTGTTCTATCAGTAGCTTCTAAATTAAATGCTATCAACCCTCAACAAGTAGTAGACTTGATTAAATCAGGCATAAAACTTAGTGATGATAATAGAATTGAAATACTTGATAATAATAACAATATTAGGTATAACTCAAAAGGCGAACTTTTAACGATTGATGAAAGAGTTAAGGAGTTCTTAGACACTAACCCACATTTCTCGAAAGGGTCTAAGTCTGGAGTAGGGAGCCAGAGTAGTGTAGAGGGTAAAACTGTAAAACCTTTTAATATACAGGATTTAGATATGTCGAAACCAGCAGATCGTGAAGCCTATAAAGAATATAGGAACAAACGAGATAAAGGTGCGATAGAGATAAACTTAAACAATAACAAATAATAATAAGGACAACAAACAATGGCAAACGAAACAACAAGTTCTACACTATCGGAACTATACACTGAGATAGTAGCAGAAGCCCAATTCGTTGCGACAGAACAATCTATTATGAGAAATCTTGTAAGAAATTATGCGATTTCAGGTGGTGGAAAAGTTGTAGAAGTACCGATTTACTCGGCTGTTTCTGCATCTGCTGTTAATGAAGCAACTGACTTAGGTAACACTGCAATAGACCCAAGTTCACAAAGCATAACTGCTAGTGAAGTTGGAATAATGACAACACTTACAGACTTAGCAAGAAACTCAGCACCAAGAAATGTTGCGAGTGATATTGGTAAGTTATTCGGTGAAGCAATCGCTAAAAAAATTGACACAGATTTAACTGCTAAATTTGATGGCTTTGCTACTGAAATTGGTGATGGAACAACTGCTCTTTCTGCGGCGAACATTTTTAATGCTGTCGCACTTTTAAGAAAAAATGCTGTTCCAGCAACTGACTTAGCTTGTGTTGTTCACCCGCTTAACGCTTACGATTTAAAAGCTGGTTTAACTAATACATTTGCAAACTCAAATGCAAACGACTTAGCTAACGAAGCACTTAGATCAGGTTACGTTGGTAGATTAGCTGGTGTACCTATATTTGAATCTTCAAATATGGCTGACACGTCAGGTAACAATCCTGGAACTACAGGCGATTATAAAGGTGCTGTATTCCACAAAGACGCATTAGCATTAGCTATGATGGCAGACATCAAAATCGAAACTCAAAGAGATGCTTCTCTAAGAGCAGACGAAATTGTTGCAACTGCTGTTTATGGTGTAGGTGAAATTCACGATACTTATGGTGTCGAGTTAAATATGGATTCATCTATTCAATAGTAATAGTTAGAAACTTTGTAGGGGCGAGAAATCGCCCTTACATCAACAAAAGGATAAAATGGTAAAAGTAATACAAGCAAAACCTAAAATGGTTACTCTAGTAAGAGGTAACAAAACAATTCAAAGAAACGAAGCAGACTATAAAACAAATAAAGCAAGTTTTGATTTTAGAGGTTTCAAACTTGTTAAAGATTTGATAAAAGATAAAGATGACAAAATATTAGAATTTCAACCAAAGGCCAAAAATGCAAAAGTTAAAAAAACTCGTAGAAAAAGTAAAAGCAAGAATAAAAAAGATATATAAGTGGATAGTAGGAAATTATGGCTAATTACACAGGTGCAGACGTTATTACTTCCGCAGATGTATTAAAATACCAACCTGACGCATTTGGTTTTGGTATAGGTTCAACAGATACAGAAGCAGTTAATTTTTTTGCACAAACTACTAATGATATTTTAAGAGCATTAAGAGTAGAGTGGTGGCCTGTGTATAAAACAAATATATTTACTGACATATCAGTTCTGAATACTGCTGAAATGGTTAATACTAAAGTTAATTTAGATCAATTTGAACGTGCAGGAGTTTATCTTTTTATTGGTAGATTTTTAGCACCAGCTTTATCTAAATTTAGACCCGAAGCGGACAAAGATAGATTTGAAAGAATGGGTGAGTATTATTTATCTCAATATAACCAAGAGTGGAAATCAATTTTAGAAGATGGCGTAGAATATGATTCAGACGCAGACGGAACAATAGTAAATAATGAAAGAGAATCTTTACACGGCTTTAGAAGATTAACTAGATAATGTTAAACCTAAAAGTTAATTCTAATCTTAAACAAGTAAGAATAAGATATAACAGATTTTTTAAGAAGTTTCCAAACGTAGTATTACAAGGCCTAGAAAGGGCTGGAGTACAATTAAAAGAAATCATATTAGCTAAGACTGATAAAGGAATAGATGTAAAAGGTAGAAGATTTGCACCTTACTCTAAAATGTATTCTGAATTAAAAGGTAAAACTAGAGTAGATTTACAAGATACAAATAGAATGCTTCAATCTATTACTTCAAGAGTTAAAACAAAAAACAAAGTACAAGTATTTTTTAGAGATCAAGGTATGGCCAAAAGAGCATTATGGCATCAGACAGGACAAGGTAATTTACCTGAGAGAAAGTTTTTTGGCTTTAATGATAGCACAGAAAGAGTTATACAAAGAACATTCGCTAAATTTGTTAAACAAAAAATGAAAGCATTAAAGATATGAGTAAGAGAGAAGATATAGCTAGTCATATTGCTACCACAATTACAAACATATCTAGTCCAGCAATAAAGAAAGTTTCAAGACAACCTTTTCCATTAGACGAATTATCTGAACAACAATATCCAGCAGTATTAATTCAAACACAAGAAGAAAATAGAGATGACGCTGAATTAGGAAGTGGTGCTAAAACAAGAATATCTAATTTAGAGTTTTTGATTACAGGATATACTAAAGGATCAGAAACTAATATTGATACAGCAAGAAACACTTTGATTACAGCTATTGAAACAGCATTAGAAACAGATGTTACAAGAAACAATAAGGCCTTAGATACAGAAGTAATAAGCGTTGAAACTGACGCTGGTTCTCTTTTCCCATATGGTGCTATCAGTATGGTAGTAAAAGTAATTTATGAATATGATAGCGGAACACCATAGGATAAATTATGAAAGCAACAGTTATAGATGAATTAGAAAAGAAATCAGAAAAAATAGAAAAATTAACAGATAAAATTTCAATAGTTTGTCAAGAGATAAACGACATTGTGGAAAAACATAGAGAAGCAGAAGATGGCTCTTTAGACGAGTTTGAAGAAGATGAACAGTATGACTCTAATGAGTTAGAAGAAGATATTGACGAAGACCAAGAAAACTAATAGTATAAGTTATGGCTAAAGATATAAAATTATACAAAGGCGATCAAGTAATAAAAATAAACGAAACACAACTTGAAAGTTTTGTTAAACTTGGATATAAGCAAGAACAAGAAAAAATAGTTAAACCAAAAAAGGACAATAAATGGCAACACATCACGGAAAAGAAGGAGTTGTAACTGCTGGCGGTACTGCCGTTGGTGAACTAACTTCATTTAATTTAGAAACAACAGCAGACGTTGTAGAAAACACAAAACTTGCAGACGCAACAAAGTCGTTCACAACAGGGCGTACTTCATTTTCTGGAAGTTTAGAAATGAACTATGATGAATCTGATTCACCTCAACAAACTTTAACTGCTGGAAGCGAAATCGCATTCGTTTTATTACCTGAGGGTAATACAAGTGGCGATGAAAAATTCACAGGAACAGGTATTGTTACAGGTATGACAGTAACAAATGGAATGGACGCAATAGTTTCTAGATCAATAACTTTTCAAGGAACAGGCGCATTAGTTAGAGCAACAGTATAATATTAATATATGTCTGTAATTGATAGAGCGAAATCTCATTTTGAGAACTTAGGTACACAATCTATTGAAGTGCCTGAGTGGAAAGATGATGATGATAAAGCAACAGTTCTTTATTGGAGTCCTATAACCCTTTCAGAAAAAAATAAATTATTTAAGAAATCAGATAATTTAACTGACGTAAGTATACTTGCTGACGTAGTTGTTATGAAGTCTTTAGACAAAGATGGTAATAGAGTTTTTAAATTAGAAGATAAACTAGCATTAATGCATAAAGTTGATTCTGATGTGCTTTCTAGGATAGCTACCGCAATGGTACAAGCTGTAACACCTGACGAAGTAAAAAAAAACTAAAAAGTGATCCTCAATTAAAGAATTTACTTATAGTCGCTGATAGGTTAAAAATATCCTTATCTTCTGTTTTAAATATGGAAGAATGGGAGTATAATCATTGGGTTGGTTATATAATGCTCGAAAACGAACAACAACACGAAGCGATGAATAAAGCAAGGCACAAATAATGGCACAAAATTTAGTATTAAATATTTTAGCAAAAGATAAAACAAAAGTTGCTTTCAATGGTGTCAAAGCTGGTTTAACAAATTTAAAGAATACATTATTTTCAGTTCAAACAGCAATACTTGGAGTTGGTGCTGGTTTAGTTGTTAGATCATTTATAAAAGTTGGAAAAGAAGTAGAGCAATTAAGATTAAGATTTTTCTTTTTATTTGGTTCAGTTAAAGAGGGGCAAAAGGCCTTTGATACTTTAGTTAAGTTTGCTGGTCGAGTTCCTTTCTCACTAGAAGAAATCGCACAAGCGTCAGGTAACTTAGCAGTAGTTTCTAAAGACGCAGAAGAAATGGGAAGAAATTTAGAACTCGTTGGAAACATCGCCGCAGTTACAGGTATAGATTTTAGATTAACAGCAGAACAAGTACAAAGATCATTATCATCAGGTTTAGCGTCAGCAGAAATTTTTAGAGAAAGAGGTGTAAGAGCAATGCTTGGTTTCAAATCAGGTGTAAGTTTAAACGCTGAACAATCTGCGGAAGCATTAAATAAAGTTTTTGGTGAGGGTGGAAAATTCGGTAAGGCCGCAGAAGTTCTTGGAACTACATTCGATGGTACGTTGTCAATGATTGGCGATAAAATATTTAAGTTTAAATTAGAAACTAATGAAGCTGGTTTCTTTGATTTCATAAAAGGTGGTTTGATTACAATTAATAAACTTGCAGAAGAAAATCAAAAAGTTTTAACTGAAATGGCTACTAAGTTTGGTAAAGCTATGATTACTTTTATTGAAGAATCAATAACAGGATTTATAAGATTGATAGAAGCAACTAAAGTAGTATTCAAAGTTATTATAGCTGGAATAAAAGGTATTGTAGATATAATTAATTTCTTACCACCTGTTGTTAGAGAACTTGGTATCATAGGGTTTTTAATGTTAGGAACTAAGGGTAGAGCAATCGTATTCGCAATAGGTGCAGTTCTAACAGCAATAAAAGCTATATTAAATAAACTTGGAATAGAAGTTAAAGGTTTTAACTCTAATTTAGAAGAAACAAATGAAAAAGTTAAAAAAACACACGAATTTTTTGAAAGAGTAAAAAAAGAGATTGAACTGAACACTCTTGAAGTTACAAAAATGCAAGAGGAAGTACAGAAAGCAAATGAAGAAGCTAAAAAACTTCAAAGAAATTTATCACCATTTAGAAAAGAGTTAGAGAAACTAAATGAAGATTCATTAAAGAAACTAACATCATTATCTAAACAAGCGTTTGATATTATTAATTTAGGTATTACAGGTATGTCTAAAGGTATTGCAGAATCAATAGTATTAGGAAAAGATTTACAAAACACTTTCAGAACTATCGCAAATCAAATAATGGTAAAAATAATATCAGCAATGGTAGAAGTAGCTATGAAAATTGCGTTACAGATAGCTTTAGAAAATACAACTATTGTTGCTTTATTAGCTAAACTAGGAATAGAAAAACAAATTACTGCAGAAAAAGCTAAACAAAACGATGAACAAAAAAAACAAAACAAAGCTAAAGGAACTGCTATGTTAATGTCAGGTAATCCAATGGGCTTTTTAGGTTTTATGGCTAGTGGTGGATCAGTATCAAAAGGTGAGCCACTTGTTGTTGGTGAACAAGGTGCTGAATTATTTGTTCCTAATCAATCAGGCCAAATACAACAATCAGCAAGAGGAACAGGCGGTGGAGCAGTTAATGTAAACTTTAATATTAATACGATTGACTCTAGAGGTTTCCAAGAAACATTAGTAGAAAACAGAGGTGTTATTACATCAATTATTAATGACGCTTTAAATGAAAAAGGTAGGAGTGATTTAGTATAATGGCTGGTGCATTTCCAATATCAAGTTCTAGTTTTGAAACGATGGGCATTAGGTCTAATCAAGACACTTTATTATCTAAAAGTATATCAGGAAAAAAGCTAGTAAGACAAATTGGAAATCAAAGGTTTTCTTTTACATCAAAAATTATTACAAGTACAAGATCAGCAGTTTATGGTGAATTAATGGCTTTTATAATGCGTCAAAGATCAAGAAAAGAAAATTTTACTATTATTCCACCTGAGTTAAAAAATGCTAAAGGAAATGAAACAGGAACAATTTCAGTTAATGGTAATCACGCAGTAGGTGATACAACGATAGCTTTAGATGGATTTGCTGGTGATGGTGCTGGTAGATTTAAAGCTGGAGATTTTATTAAGTTCGCAAGTCATACTAAAGTTTATATGATTGTCGAAGATGTAACAAGTTCAAGTAATGCTTCAACAGTCACTATTGAGCCACCTTTGATAGAAACATTAGCAAATGATTCAGTTGTAACTTACAACAATGTTCCTTTCACTGTACACCTTGTTAATGATATTCAAGAATTTGGTACGATAGGTGCAGATAAAGATGGTGCAGTTTTGTATAAATTTGAGTTGGACGTTGAAGAAACTTTATAATGGCTAAAAAGTATCTGATTAAGCATTGGGTCAATGCAGATTTTATATTGGAAAAAGTTGTTAATGAAGATGAAATAGACATAAAAACCAACGATATGAAAAACTACAAATACCCTGATGGAACTTTTTCTGCAGTTATGATACAAGGAAGTGAAAACATAAAACGAACATCATACGAGGAATATGACGAGAGCATTAACATCAGCGATAAAGACAGAACTAGCAACAAATAATATTGCACCTGTTCATTTAATTACCATAGGATTTGGTACGCCTATTAATATCACAGATAATGGTTTCGATTTAACTTCATCAGTATCAGGAAGTAGTGTTACATATGCTTCAAGTGCATTTTTACTTAACACACCTGTTTTCTCAGAAGAAACAGACTTAACTAAATCTACATTAAATATTATTCTTTCTGGAGCAGATCAAACTTTTATATCTACTTGTTTAAACGAAAATGTAGTTAATGATCAAGTAACTATTTTTAGAGGTTTGTTAAATTCTTCTAATGCATTAGTAGCTGATCCCTTTTTACTTTATAAAGGTTCAATAGATACTTTTACAGTTAATGAAACTGAAAAAGATAGTACAGTACAATTAAATTTAGTTTCTCATTGGGCAGACTTTGAAAAGACATCAGGAAGAAAAACCAACAACAACTCACAACAAAGATTTTTTAGTACAGATGTAGGAATGGATTTTTCAAGTCAAACTGTATTAGATTTAAAATGGGGTAGATCGTAATGCAAGATATAATAAGTCTATTCAGAAAATTTAACAATTACTCAACATATTCAAATTATGAATTATCTAATTATTTATCTCCTAGTATAAAACTCAATCAATATAAAAAACATTATAATGAAAACAATTTAATTGGTTTTACTAATTGGGCTTTATTATCTTATAAAGCTGAAAATAAAATATTATCTTCAGAACCTTTAAATGATGAAGATTGGAATAGTGGAAATAATCTATGGCATATAGAAACTGTGTCTTTAACAAATGTTAAAAAGATAATATCTTGGTCAAAAAACAATCTAGCAAGTACATATGGTATTAATAGACTTGTTAAATGGATTAGAGTTAATAATAATAAAATAAGAACAATTAAAAAAGTTTATTCAAAGGATAGTTGGTTATGGGCGGAATAATAAGAAAAGCAAAAAAAGTTGCAAAAGTATTTAATGTATTTTCTAATCCTAAACTTGCAATTTTTACGATCGCCGCAACTTGGTTGTTTTCTAGTTTATTAAGAAAACCTGATGTACCTGATTTTGGAACTTCTGATTTTGATGATTTTGAAAAAGGTACTTTAATAAATAAACAATCTAATGACGCTTCAATTCCTGTTGTTTATGGAACACGTATGTTAGGTGGCGTTAGGGTTTTTGTAGAAACAAGTGGAACTGATAATGTTTATTTATATATTGCGTTAGTTTTAAGTGAGGGTGAAATTAGCGATATTACTGAAATTAGAATAGATGATAAAGTTGTATCGTGGGCAAGTGATTTAGCAGATAATACAACAGTTGAAGTAAATAGTTCAGATGGTAATTTTTATAAAGGAGAAAGTTTAATTAGAGTAGAACCTCATTTTGGAACAGACGGACAATCAGCTTCAACATTATTATCTACTTTATCTTCTTGGGGAAGTAACCATAAATTATCAGGTATATCTTATCTTGCTTTAAGGTTTAAATGGAATCAAGATGTTTTTAGCGGTATTCCTAAAATTCAAGCAGTAGTACAAGGTAAAAAAGTTGTTGCTTATAATTCTTCATTAATTGCACAAACAGCTTCACACTCTACAAACCCAGCTTGGTGCTTATTAGATTTTTTAACAAATGAAAGATATGGAAAAGGATTAGCAATAACAGATATTGATCTACAAAGTTTCTATGTCGCTTCACAAGTTTGTATTACACAAGTAACACCTTATAGCGGTGGTAGTGATATAAATATATTTGATACAAATACAGTTTTAGATACATCAAGAAAAGTAATAGACAATGTAAGAGAATTAATAAAAGGTTGTCGAGGTTATTTACCTTTTGTTCAAGGTAAGTATAAATTAATAATAGAAACAACAGGGTCAGGCTCTATAACTTTAAATGAAGATAATATTATTGGTGGTTATAGTTTACAAAGTCCTAATAAAAATAATAAATATAATAGAGTTATAGTATCTTTTGTAAACCCTGATCGTAACTATCAAATAGATGAACGATCCTTTCCACCTATTGATGACTCAGGATTACCAAGTGCTGATCAACACACAACAATGAAAAATATTGATGGTGGATTTTTGTTAGAGGGAAAATTTGATTTTCGTACATTAACTAGCCCCTATCAAGCTGAGGAAATGGCAGAAATTATTTTAAGAAGATCAAGAAGTGCTTTAGGTTTATCAATTAATGCTTCTTTTGACGCTTATGATTTGGCCATAGGTGATATTGTAAATATTACACATAGTTCTTTAGGCTTTTCTTCTAAACCATTTAGAGTTCTTTCAATAACTTTCAATGATGATTTTACTATTAGTTTAAGTTTAAGTGAACACCAAGATTCTCATTATAGCTTTGCTACTAAAACACAAGCACCAACAATACCTACCACAAATTTACCAAACCCTTTTACAATACAACCACCAGCAAATGTAACACTTTCAGATGAAATGATTGAATATGCAGATGGTGTAGTATTGACTAGATTAAATATCGCAATTACATCAAGCCCTGATTCATTCGTTCAATTCTATCAAGTTGAAGCTAAGAAAACATCTGAAACAAATTTTAAAATTATATCTAATGGTTCAGAATTAAATCACGAATTTTTAAACGTAATTGATGGTGCTAATTATACAGTGAGGGTAAAAGCAGTTAATGCTTTTGGTGTAAGTTCTACTTTTACTTCTGCAACTCACGATGTCATTGGTGCAACAGAAACACCAGCAGATGTAACAGATTTATCAGTAAGTCTAGTTGGTTCAAATCAAATGGAATTATCTTGGACTCCTGTTGCGGACTTAGATATAAGTTGGTATGAGATTAGGTTTCAAGATATATTAAATGGTGCAACTTGGAATGAAAGTACACCTTTAGCAAAAGTTGTAAGAAGAAAATCTAATTCTGCTGTTATTAATGCACAGATAGGAACTTTTCTTATTAAAGCAGTTGATAAATTAGGAAATAGTAGTGCTAATGCTTCTATTGTTTCGACTAATATATCAGGTCTGCAAAGTTTTATTAACACACAAACATTTAGTGAATAATGGCAAATTTTTTAGGTACAAGAGGAAATAGAGTAGCTTTATCAAAAGACAATGCTAATAGATTAGTTTTAATTTTAGATACTATTACTGATGTTGATGATTTAAATGGCAACTTAGATGTAGCTGAGGGAAGATTTGATCTAGGTGGAACAGACGCAACTTCAAACCCTACAAATTTTGCTGGTAATATTGTTGCTAGTGGTACTTATGATTTTGCTAACAATTTAAGTTTTGACGCAATCTATGATGTAAGTATGGGTGCAGTTTTAGGAATGTCGTCAGAAGATGAATACGATTTATTTGATAGTGGTAGAGGTGCAACAAAATTTGAAGAAGCAAAAGCCCCGTTTGATGGTAGCCCAGAAATACAATGTGGAGCAGAAATACAAGTTGGTTCAGATAATTCAAGTTTAGATAACATAACAAGTTTTAGAAAGATAGCACAGCAAAGTACAATTAAAGGAAGATTTTTTAAATTTAGATGTAAGATAACTTGTGAAGATAGTAAAGTTAGAGCAAAAGTACACGACCTAAAATTTTCAGTTAATTTTGAAAAAAGAACAGAAACAGGCGAAGATTTAGTTTCTAGTGCGTCAGGAACAGCTATAACATTTACAAATGGATTTTTTGCAACACCATCAATAGGTATATCTGCACAAGGTATGCAAGTTGGCGACTTCTTCACAATTTCATCTAAGTCAAAGAATGGCTTTACAATACAGTTCTTTAATAGTAGTAATACAGGGATTAGTAGAACATTTGATTTCCAAGCGTTAGGACACGGGTTGAAATCAACAAGTTAAAATGATATAAAATAAATTATGGCACAAGTTTCAGATTATGTATTGGACAATCAGGGTTTCGCTTCTTTTAGAACTGAACTTAATAATATTTTAACAGCAATTAATTCATCTAATATAGGAAATTCTGCACCGAGTTCTGCGGTAGCTGGTACTATTTGGGTTGATAATGGAACGTCAAATACTATTAAAATTAAAGTAAATGATGGTTCTGACAATTTAGAATTATTTACAATTAACACATCAACAAATGCAATTACTTTACCTAGTGGAGTAAGTGTAACAGGAACGATAACAGAAACTGACCCAAATGCTTTGCCCCTTGCAATAGCACTTGGATAGTTTAAAAAGGATATATTATGGCAAACACTTTTAAAGTTAAAACTAATGACGCAATGCCAGCAAGTGCTGGAACACCATTAACACTTTACACAGTTCCATCATCTACAACTTGTGTAGTAATTGGTTTAACTATGTGTAATGTTCATTCAACATCAGTAACAGCATCAGTTAAAATAGAATCAGACACATCAGATACAGAAACAAACCAAACAGTTTTTGTAGTTAAAGATGTTTCAATACCAGCTGGAAGTTCACTCGAAGTTTTATCAGGTGGTAAATATGTTATGCAAACAACTGATATTATAAAAATTGATTGTTCAGTTGCATCTAAAATTGACGCAACATTAAGTATTTTAGAGATAACATAGGATTAAATTATGGGTTTTATAGGTCGAGCAGTAGCACCAGCACCAATCTCTACAAATGATGTTCCTGATTTACCAGCATCTAAAATTACATCAGGCACTTTCGCAACAGGTAGAATTTCAGAAGCTAGTGTTACTCAACACGCACAATCAGAAGATTTACAACCTGTAAAATCTGACATAACAGCTTTAGCATTAAGAGAAGCAACTAATGAAAGTTCTGCAAGTTTTAACTTGCCTAATCAACACATTGATACTTTTGCGACAGACACTTTAGGAACTAAAACTACAACAGGAGTAGATGACTCAGGTTTTGTTTCTTCTATTTATTTAGGTTCTGCTTCATTAATAGATTTTACTAGCATTGATGGGTCAGGTACAGATGTTAAATATAAAACAAGTGGAAATTTAGACAGTAGTGGATATATGAATAATACATCTTTCACAAATATGAGTGATAATAGTGGTATGGTAACTAATATGGACACTCACTATCAATTAAATAATAATTGGAGTGGTGTTGCTAGTATGGTTTATGCAACTGCTGTACCAAGAGATTCAACAGATAGAACAACTCATTATATCATTTATGATTTTGGGGCAACATATCAATTTGGTGGTGTTTGGTATATTGGAAAACAAAATGGTTATGGTGATATGCGAAAATTCAAATTTCAATCAAGCACAGATGATAGTTCATATACAAATATAGATATGTCAGGAGTTACTACAACTTCAACTTCTTATAGTGGGGCATCTATAAGTTCAGGAAGTAAAGGTGGTGGAACAGTTGGTAGTGCAAGTTCAGATGGAAGTTTTATTTTAGCAGAACACACAGGGATTTATTATTCTTCTGCAAATACTATGGCTAATTTTCCTGCGACAAATATGAGATATTTAAAAATTTTTTTAATGAATCAATATACAGGAACAGCTAACGTAAATGCTGGGTGGACTTTTAATATTACTAAAAGAGCAACTGTAACAAGTGCAACAGGAACAATTATACAAAATACAAACACAGTAGGTTCAGCTAAAACTAAAGTTGGGGGTACGATTCTTTATAAAGATTTATCAGGAACTGCAACACTAGGAACTGACCTTAAAGTTTATTTCACTTGTAATGGTGGAACTAATTGGACAGAAGCATCAAGCTATTCTGCGATCACTCCTGTATATTCAACAGGGGTAAAACAAGTAAGACTTGGGGAAACAACTTGTACATCAGGAACAGATGTTCGTTATAAAGTAGAATGGGCAAATCAAGCATCAGGTTCTAAAGAAACTCAATTACACGGAATAGGAACTAATTACTAATGGCTATAATTAAAATAGGAAATAACGCAGTACCAGCATCAGCAGTATCTCAACACGCAACAAGTTTTGATGATAATAAAATTGTCAATGACTTATCTACATTAGGATTAAGAGTACACTCACAAGAAAATCTTAATGCAAGTAATTCTAACTCTGCGTCTTTTGATGTCTTTCAAGATAGTTCTGCTATTTCTAATTTAACAACTTGCACAAGAAGTGATGATGAATTTATAGCTTGTGCCGTTTTTGCTTTGACAGGTTCAAATGTTTTTGAGGGCAATACAGACAGACAAAGTGTTTATACTTTTTCAGATACTTTTGCTAGTGGATTAGGTTTATATAGTGGTAGTGGTACATTAACAAAAATGTTTGATGGTTCTGTTCAAGCAAACAATATCCCTGATTCTGGAAGTGCATATTTACACGCAAATAATAACACAGCTACAAAAAATACGCATTATATGGGATTTGATTTAGGAAGTAGTGCTACAAAAAAAGCATTTTCAGGATTACAATGGCAACACCAAAATAATACTAATCAATATGCTGGTACTAATGCTTGGTTAATTCAAGTTAGTGATGACAATGTAAATTGGACAGATGAACATACATTTACTTGGACACATAGTTCTAATTGGGTAACTGACGTAACTTGGACACCAACAAAAGCTTCAAGGGCAGTTAGAATTACTCCATCATCATCTTTAACAACAAGTACAGCAACTTGGCAAAGACAATGGCATTGGGGAACAAGAGCATATACTGACACTTTTAACGCAACAGGTTCGTTTACAGGAAATAATATTACAGCATCATCATCAACTTCATCTATGGGCGCAGTGCTGACCTACCAAGATAATGCGGGAACTAATGTTTTAAATAGCGATATAATTTTACAACTTACAGCAGATGGGGGATTAAATTACTCTACTGCTACACTTACAGCTTTACCTGATTTTGCTACAGGAATTAAAATGGCTAAAGTAAATGACTTGTCTGTAACAGCTGGAACAAGTGTAAACTACAAAGTATCTTTCGCAAACCAAGCAAGTGGTTCTAAAGAAGCCAGAATAAGAGGAGTGTCTTTACAATATTAATTATGGCTTATATAGGAAAAATACCAGCAACAGGAAACTTTGTAAAACTAGACGCAATAAGTGTAGTCAATGGTCAAGCTGGTTATACTATGCAAAGTGGTTCTGCTAATTTTACCCCTGAGTCTGCAAATCATATGTTGGTATCTTTAAATGGGGTAATTCAATCTCCATCAACTTCATTTACAGTTTCAGGAAGTACAATTACATTTGCATCTAATTTAGTAACAGGTGATGTTATTGATTTTATAATGGTTTATGGAAATGTCTTAGACATTGGAACACCAAGTGATGACACAGTTTCAACTGCAAAACTACAATCAAACGCAGTAACAACAGCTAAGATTACAGACGCAAATATTACAACAGCTAAAATAGCAAATGACGCAGTAGATAAAGATAAAGTTAATTTAATATCTACAAGTTCAAGTGCTGGATTAGAAGTAAAAGGTGATGGAACTTCTGATGGTTATTTACAATTAAATTGTTCACAGAACTCACACGGAATTAAATTAAAATCTCCACCTCATAGTGCAAGTGCTTCATACACTTTAACTTTTCCAAACAATGACGGAAACGCAGACCAAGTTTTAACAACAAATGGTTCAGGAGTTTTATCTTTTGCTGACGCTGGTGGTGGTACTCACGTTTTGCTTTCTACAACAACAGTATCTAGTGGAGTAACTTCAATAGATTTTACAGGTTTAGATAACACATATCAAAGTTATATGGTGGAATTAAATGGTCTTATTGTTGCAAGTGATAATGTCGATTTAAGAATGAGATGGATACAAGGTGGTAGCACAGTAACTACAAGTAATCACAGATCACAATGCGTAAGATTTGGAATATCTGAGGGAGTTACTAATATTCTTAGTACATCAAATGCTAGTTATATGCGTCTTTGTGCTGGTTTAGGTAATAACTCAGGTTTTACTGCTAATGCGAGAATGTTTATTTATGGTTCTCAAAATAGTGCTTCAAACACACAATATCAATCTCAATTTTCTATTGGTCATTATGATAACAATGATGAACAAATGCATTTATGTCACGGAAGAATTGACGTTTCTACTACAACAACAGGTTTTACTATTTTTACAAGTACAGGAAATATGACAGCTGGTACATTCAGATTGTACGGGATTTTATAGGAGATAATTATGGCAAGATATAAATTAGTTAATGGCGAAAGAATAAAATTTACAACAGCAGAAGAAACTGCAAGAGACGCAGAAGAATTAGCTTGGGCTAATGGTGCTTTTGATAGAGCAATAAAAGTATTAAGAGATAAAAGAAATAAACTTTTAGCACATTGTGATTGGGAAGTAGTTATGGCTAAAGAAAAAGGAACTACATTATCAACTGCATTTAAAAATTACAGACAAGCATTAAGAGATATAACAGACGATCTAACAACAGAAGAAGAAGTACAGGCAGTAGAATTTCCAACTAAACCATAGGGGAAAAAATGCAATTATCCAAACACTTTAAACTTATAGAATTTACCAAGAGTTCCACTGCAATTCGTCGTGGTATAAAAAACGAAGCGGGTAG
>VMHT01136529.1_pt1 | contig 27189 bp, 23 predicted proteins | sample 4693611 | NCBI WGS metagenome assembly VMHT01 (sample SAMN12280063, study PRJNA550983) | marine metagenome | isolation source: seawater sampled from same location over 5 years 0.02-0.2 micron viral filtrate | place: USA: collected off the coast of southern California halfway between the port... ...
AAATATGGTGCGGAAGGAGAGACTTGAACTCTCACGCCGTGAAGCACTGGAACCTAAATCCAGCGTGTCTACCAATTCCACCACTTCCGCGAAAAAGTGGGGTGGACGATGGGACTTGAACCCACGACAACCGGAATCACAATCCGGGGCTCTACCAACTGAGCTACGCCCACCATAGGGTGTGTTTGCGATTTACACGCTTTATTTTAGCAGTGTAAATACGAAAATTCAGCCTTGCTATCAGGACCTACCTGACTCGCATGGCGCGCCCGGCAGGATTCGAACCTGCGACCCACGGCTTAGAAGGCCGTTGCTCTATCCAGCTGAGCTACGGGCGCTTGGCGAATCTTCGCTGCAAAAAGTGGTCGGTGAGACAGGATTTGAACCTGCGACCCCTTGTACCCAAAACAAGTGCGCTACCAAGCTGCGCCACTCACCGACTGTCGTACCGACCTTAAAGCGTTAGCCTCTGTGCCGTTACGGGGTGCGAATATTACTGACATCCCCCCACCTCGTCAAACACTTTTTTAAATAAAATCATCAACCGCTCACAAAGCATCCATTCTCACGTTTTTTTGAACAATTACCCTTGTATTTGCCTGTCTTTAGCCTAGGTTTGCGCTTCTTTTAAAGGGTAAGCATCAGGCTTTCCCTTAACGGTCGTTTACGTTGAACATTTGTGGTGAATAATTGCAGAGTAATAACTACTAGAGTATTAGTCCTATTTTATGAAACAATATAGGGCACTTGTTGACCACCCAACCATATAAGAATCGTACAAGACTATGACCGCCCATCTTATTGACGGCAAACTAATTGCCAAACAAGTTCGCCAACACGTAACCTCCTATGTTGAATCGCTTACGCAAGCAGGTAAAAGACAACCAGGCCTAGCCGTTGTCCTTGTTGGCAGTGATGCAGCTTCTCAAGTTTATGTTTCCAATAAACGTAAAGCGTGCGAAGAAGTGGGGTTCGTTTCTCGCTCTTTCGACCTTCCTTCTGATACCACAGAAGAGACCTTGCTAAATTTAGTGGACGAGCTAAACGAAGATAAAGAGATAGACGGAATTCTGGTACAGCTTCCTTTACCTGCAGGGTTAAATGCAGAAAAGGTACTTGAACGTATTCACCCTCATAAAGATGTCGACGGATTTCATCCATACAATATTGGCCGCCTTGCACAGCGTATTCCTGCACTACGTCCCTGCACGCCAAAAGGCATCATGACCATGATAGAGTCAACCAAGCGCCCTGTAAAAGGTTTAGACGCGGTCATTGTAGGTGCGTCGAACATTGTGGGGCGCCCTATGAGCCTGGAACTGCTTCTAGCTGGCTGCACCGTTACTACCTGTCACAAGTTTACTCAAGACCTTAAAAGTCACGTTCAACGTGCAGACCTTCTGGTGGTCGCAGTAGGTAAACCGAACTTTATTCCTGGTGACTGGGTAAAACAGGGCGCGATTGTCATTGATGTAGGTATTAATCGCGTTAATGATGGTTCACTTGTTGGCGATGTTGATTTCGAAAAAGCGAAAGAGCGCGCAGGCTGGATAACCCCCGTTCCAGGCGGAGTTGGGCCGATGACAGTAGCCAGTTTAATAGAGAATACGCTGGAAGCTTACGTAAAATATCATTCTTAAAGCACAACTAGTTCAACCTAGATGTTAGGCAGAAATCAAATTTCTGCCTTTTGGTTTTATACTCCCCCTCAAGTTGAACACAGACTCAAACTGACCTACACCTTTTATGGCAGAACCAACATCTCCTTTATGGGAACAGCACGTAATTGATGCAACGCTTAAATGGGTTGACGACATTGTGATAAAACACAACTTTTGTCCCTTTGCGCGCTATGTAAGAACACCTCATCAAATTCGGTGTGTGGTAATTGAGGGCGATGCGGGAAATGTCGTTCAATCGCTATACGATGAGTTGCGGCATTTAGAAGATAACGACACCACCGCTACAACACTAATTGCACTCACGCATTCAACCCTTGCTGATTTCAACGAATATCTCGATGTATTGGCTATTAGCGATAATATGCTGCACGACTGGGGATACAGCGGCACTTACCAACTTGCCAGCTTCCACCCCAATTATGTATTCGACGGTAGCGACGTAGACGATGCTGAAAACTATACCAATCGTTCACCCTACCCGCTTTTGCATTTGATTCGTGAAGCTGATATCACACGCTACATGAAGAAAGAAGAAGATGCCGAAAAGATATTCAGCCATAACATTGAAAAAGCACGGACGCTTGGGTGCCCTTATTTTGAGGGCGTGTTAGACACGCTTAAAAAAGATAAGCCCGCTCGATAAAACACGGGAAGCTTACCTTTTTTGTACAATGTAAAAGACACGCACTAAAAAGAGAATAAGCTCGTGATGCGAGCAGGCCTAAAGTATTGGATTACTCCAGGGAACCCAAATAAGCAGCTCCTTATAACAAGCAGGATGTTTATTTGGCTCAAGCTTTCACTTGAAACGTCACTTTACCTGCAAATTATGTGAGTAATATGACAACGTTACACATTTTGACTTCGTTAGGGCTAAAACGTGAATACCCACAATTCATTTTCTCTCGAGGCGATAGCGACCGTCGCTACGCCTTTCAAGCAAAAGTTTGCTATTCCAAGGCAGCCCAACTTGGCTAACGCCGAAGGTGTTATCACCTTCAAAGAAGGCTTTAACGATATCAATTTGCTTAAAGGGATAGAGAATTACAGTCACCTGTGGCTGCTTTTTATCTTTCACCAAAACATTGAACGCGGTTGGAAAAATACGGTAAAAGCCCCTCGTCTAGGTGGTAATGCAACTATGGGCGTATTGGCAAGTCGCAGTACCCACCGACCTAATGGGATTGGCATGTCTGTGGTGAAAAACAAAGGTGTGGTTAGCAGTAATGGACAGACACAGTTAGTGGTTGAAGGGGTAGATTTAGTCGACGGCACACCACTTGTCGATATCAAGCCCTATATCGCGTACGCTGATAGTGTTCTTAGCGCCAGCGATAATCTTGATGACATTAACCCCATACCCAATCGCGACGTATCATTCGCCGATACAATCCAGCCCACGCTTGCTGAAATAGAGAAAAAGCACCGTAGTTTTTCTGCCTTGGTGACTGCGGTACTGTCCCAAGACCCTCGCCCAGCCTATAAACAGCATATTGAAAATGATGAGAAAACCTACCGCGTGACGCTATACGATATTGATGTAGGGTTTGAAATAAGAGATACCGCCGTTAAGGTGACCGAACTGGTTCATTTAGGATAATTACACTATTAGTGTTAACAGTCTGTGGCGAAATAGCTCACAGTTAATTAGAATACGCCCAAATGTGTGAAACCTTATCTCGGTTCAAGCATTTCGCAATGTTTTGTTTTGCGAATTGCCGTTTGCGAAAGAGCATCACACTAACCGTCATAAATACATTTATAACAGGATACCTGCTTTACATGCGCACTAGTCAATATTTGCTTGCCACGCAGAAAGAAACACCTGCAGATGCAGAGGTTATCAGCCACCAGCTTATGCTAAGAGCTGGTATGATCAGAAAGCTTGCCTCGGGTCTATACACATGGTTGCCATCTGGTCTTCGTGTACTTAATAAAGTAGCCAATATTGTTCGTGAAGAAATGAACAAAGCAGGCGCGATTGAAGTGCTAATGCCCGTTGTTCAGCCCGCAGATTTGTGGGAAGAATCTGGACGATGGGAAGAGTACGGCCCAGAGTTACTTCGTATTAAAGACCGCCACCAGCGAGATTTCGTATTAGGTCCAACGCACGAAGAAGTTATTACCGCGCTTGTGCGTAATGAAATTAGCAGCTATAAGCAGCTTCCGCTCAATCTATACCAGATTCAGACTAAATTCCGCGACGAAGTGCGTCCCCGTTTCGGTATTATGCGTGGTCGTGAATTTACCATGAAAGATGCGTACAGCTTCCACTTAGAAGACAGCTGTTTAGAAGAAACGTATCAAAAAATGTACGACGCTTACTGCAATATATTCTCGCGTATGGGCTTAGACTTCAGAGCAGTTATTGCCGACTCTGGCTCTATTGGTGGTAATCACTCTCACGAATTCCACGTACTTGCCGCATCAGGTGAAGACGATATCGCTTTCTCAAGCGACAGTGATTACGCAGCCAATGTTGAAATGGCTGAAGCTGTTGCGCCTGAAAAAGCTGTCGCATCGGGCGCTGCAGTTGAGACTAAAGATGCCAAAGGCAAAGATTTCAATGCCATCTTAAAAAGCGTAGAAGCCGAAGTGACAAACGCGGTCAAAGTCGCAGTAGTGAAAGCCGCTAATGAAGTAGACAGTAAAGGCGAAGAAGTAGTTTCTGACAAATGGGTAGCCCTTGTACTTCGTGCTGATCATGAGCTTAATGATGTAAAAGCAGAGAAGTTAGACGGCGTTGCAAGCCCGCTTGTTGAAGCATCATTTGAACAAGCAAAAGATATTCTTGGCGTTTCACCATTGTTTGCTGATGCAACCAACCTGCCTGTACCCGCTTTTATTGACGCCAGTGCAGCTGCCCTTGCTGACTTCACTACAGGCGCAGGCGCAGGCGGTAAGATAAATATTAACGTAAACTGGCCTGAAGATATTACTGGCATTGATATTCGCAACGTTGTAGCAGGCGATGCATCTCCTGACGGGAAAGGCACGCTAGATATTAAACGCGGCATCGAAGTGGGTCATATCTTCCAGCTTGGCAGCAAGTATTCAGAGGCCATGAACTGCGGCGTACTAAGCGAATCAGGTAAGCACCAAACCTTAACTATGGGTTGTTACGGTATAGGCGTATCTCGAATTGTAGCGGCAGCTATTGAGCAAAACCACGATAAATTTGGCATAAAGTGGCCAGATCCTATTGCACCGTTTAAAATTGCATTAATACCAATGAATATGCATAAGTCTCATCGCATTAAAGAAGCAGCGGAAGCGCTTTATGAAGAGCTTGTTGCCCTTGGCGTAGAAGTGTTGTTTGACGACAGAAAAGAGCGTCCGGGTGTCATGTTCAATGATATGGAATTAATTGGCATACCTCACAGCATTGTTATTGGTGAAAGAAACCTAGATAATCAACAGGTTGAGTATAAGAATAGACGTACTGGTGAAAAGCAGTTGTTAGATATTAGCGCAGCAAAGGACTTTGTAGCCGCACTCTAGCGCCTGATCTCGCCGATTAGATTAGAAAAGAGGGCGTATGCGGTTAACATTTTATGGCGTAAGAGGGTCAATCCCTACCCCGGGAGCAGCTTACGTCCGCTATGGTGGTAATACTGCATGCGTTCACATTGAGCTTGAGGATGGTACCGATATCATCCTCGACTCAGGCACAGGGATTCGCGTGCTCGGCGAGCGCCTTATTCAAAAAAATACACCCATTAATCTGCTGTTGAGCCACAACCATTGGGATCATATTCAAGGCTTCCCTTTTTTTGCGCCTATCTATCAGGCTTCACGCGAAATCAACATATACCCGGGTCAAACCCTCCTTGATGAACCTGATCAAATTTTAAAGCAAATGGAAGGGTCGTTATTTCCAGTCCCCCGAAGTGCGCTGAAAGCTAACATTTCTATTGTCGATATTCCCAAGTCTACAAGCCGATTTTCAGTAGGAAGCGCAACCATAACTCGCTTAGCCATGAACCACCCCGGCCGTGGCAGTGCTTATTGTATTGAAGCCGATGAAGCAAAGGTGGCTTACATAACAGATAATGAGCTTTACCCCCCCTACAAAAAAGAAACAGACTTTATCGATTTCGCAAAATTTGCACAAAATGCCGATCTGCTAATACACGATGCACAGTACATGTTGTCTGACATGCCAGCTAAGAACGGATGGGGTCATTCGGTCGCGGAAGAAGCGGTGAAACTAGCAATGGCATGTAACGCAAAAAAATTAGCTTTATATAGTCATGATCCAGAACGGACTGATGACGATATAGATGATGTTGTAAACCATTGTAATGTATACGTCACAGTGGCAGAGTCTAATCTACAAGTATTTGCATCTTCAGAAGGCCAAGCACTGGACTTCAGTTAAGCATAACAACAACCCCACGTTACGGAGAATTAAAGGTGTCTGTGTTAAAGCCTTTTGTATTTTTGGCAGCATTTGCTGCTTGCACGCCTGTTTGCGCTCAACAATCACAAGAAGTGGTAGGCGAACAAGCGTCATCTTCAGAAAATAGTGAACAAGAGCGCACTGTTGAAAATGAAGAAAATCAATCGTCACGGGATGAAAGCGGTATTGAAGTTATCGATATCATCAAACGTGACACCATCACGGAAAGTGCACTGGATAACCGATTAGAAGGCGATAAAGAAGCACTGGATAATGTGTTTGCTATCACTCAGCATAGACAAAACTATCTACTTCCAATTACTTACGTTTCCAACCCAAGCTCTGTGGCAAGTGAAGAATTCACAAACGAGAACATAGACAATAAAGAAGCAAAATTTCAGGTAAGCGCAAAGCTGCCGCTTTATTTGGAAGATACAGGATTCGACGGTGTTTACTTTGGCTTTACGCTAACCTCTTTCTGGCAGCTTTATAACAGCGAAGCGTCGAAGCCGTTTCGCGAGACCAATTACGAACCAGAAGTCTTTTGGCAAGAAACAGCCGATTATTCCGTGCTTGGCTACAAATTTAATACTTTTCAAGTTGGTTTCAATCATATGTCTAACGGTCAAAGCGGGCTGCGCTCTCGAAGCTGGAACCGTATATTTGCCTCTATTGTCTTTAGCGACGATGACGATATCTACTACCTAAAGACGTGGTACCGTATTCCTGAAGACGAGAAAACAGACCCGCTTGATCCAACCGGCGACGATAACCCTGATATACAAGACTATTACGGTAGAATGGAACTTGGTTATGGAAGGAAAATTGGCGCGTTTAAAGTACTGGCGCTTTTACGAAATAACCTCGACGTAGATGAGAACCGAGGCAGCATCCAGCTAGACTTCACCTACCCTATCTCTGACCGCTATGAAGTCTTGCTTCAATACTTCAATGGCTATGGCGATTCGCTTATCGACTATAACCGCTCACAAGAACGTATTGGTATCGGTTTTCAGCTGCACTTTTTGTAATAAATAACCACGTAGACACAGGATGGGCACGCCAAACCGCTTTTGCATGGCGTGCTCTTCTCATTTCGACATCACTGTTTGCTAATCAATCACGCCTGCCGCGCGATAAAGCTGAATATGCACCTCTACCAGCGCTGCAATATCTCTTTGGTAGCCTCCACCAATTACCGCAGCAATCGGAACGCCTAAACGCTCAGCTAACGCAAAGACTTGCGTATCTCTCTCGTACACGCCTTGCGTAGAAATATGTAAATGACCAAGGTCGTCGTTTACATGCACATCAACGCCTGCGTCATAGATGATGGCATCGGGCTGAAATTGCCTCATTACCATCGTTAGCGCTTGTTCTAGCGTAGTTAGATACTCATCGTCTTCGGTGCCCTTATCGAGTCCTATATCAATATCGGAACGCTGCTTTCTGTGAGGGAAGTTCTTTTCACCATGAATAGATAAGGTAAAAATATCACGGTCGTTTTCGGCAAGTTTTGCTGTGCCATCGCCTTGATGCACATCTAAATCGACAATAAGCACATTTTCAACGGACGGGGTTTGCTGCATAGTTTTCGCTGCCAAATATAAATCGTTGAACAAGCAAAAACCTGAACCAAAATCAGCAAACGCGTGATGATACCCGCCCGTTAAATTCAATGCTTTTCCATGCTCTAGCGCTAGCTTGGCTGTTAAACAGGTCCCAGCGACGGCAGTACGGGTACGCTCAATCAGCTGCTGCGACCAGGGAAAGCCTATGCGGCGCATGGCTTTCCTATCTAATGCGCCAGTACTTAGTGCATCAACATAGTCCGGATCGTAATAGGCAGTGAGAAAAGAAAGATCAACCGGTGATGGAGTAACAAAACGCGATGCTTCCACACCACGATTTAACAATTCATCGCGAATACCTACGTACTTCTCGATGGGAAATCGGTGTCGCTCAGGAAGATCTAACTGGCTATAAATAGGATGAAATACGAGTGGTGTTGTCATTATTATCAATACTGGTTTAGGACGCGCGCATCTATAACAGATAAAAGAAAAGGAGCGTGAACATTGTTCAAACACTCCCTTTCAACGTGTTTATACTGACAAAGCACAGTTAGCGGGTCAAACTGTTCACCACCTTTTCAACATTTTCTGACATACTTTTCATTGAGCGTGACATGTCATCACGCTGAGCAAGTTGATGATATTTTTCAGATGATGTGACCACATTACTGATAATTGTTTCCACCTGCTGAAGTACAGCCTCTTGCTCATCTGCGGCTTCGTTAAGCGCCACAACTACGCTGGCCGTTTCTTGAATATCTCTCACCACGTTATTGAGTGTTTCAAGCGCTGTCGCTGCTTCTGCTGCGTTTGTGTCTGACAGCTGCTTGCCTGACGACATCGCCGCAACGGCCCCTTTTGCTTCAGCTTCAAAACTACTTAAAATGTCGTTAATTTCCTTGGTCGACTGCTGTGTTTTAGCTGCAAGTGCTCGAACCTCGTCGGCTACCACAGCAAAACCACGGCCATGCTCACCTGCCCTAGCAGCTTCAATTGCTGCGTTTAGAGCCAGCAGGTTAGTCTGATCGGCAATTTCATTAATAACATTTACCACTTTTAGAATATTGGTACTGCGGCTTTGCAGTTCTGACACGATATTACTTGATTCGGTTACCGTTTTTGCTAGCTGCTTAAAGCCTGCATTGGCACTTTCAAACGTGGCATAACAACTTGCCACGTTCTTTTCAGAGTTATTTGTCGCCACAGCAACTTGGTCCGTGATTGCCACTAAATTTTGCACAATCTCTTTAAGTTTATCCGTACTGCTATCAAGCGAGCGCGACGCATCCCGTTGTCCATTGGCGCCTTCCATAATGGATTGGCTGACGTTACCGAGGGTGCCAAACGCCTTTTCCATTTCGGTCTCCGCTTGTTGAAGCTGCGCAACCGAATCTTTTAATTTGTTTTGTAATGCTCTGGCAGATTCTGCCAGCATGCCCAATTCATGGTCGCTGGAATACGTTAACGCGTAGTCGTAACGGCTATGAGCCAAGTTGGATATACACGCCGCAACCTGCTTCGTTGGTTTAATAACCTGAGAGCGTAAACGAGCAATCACATAAGCAACAGAAAGCACAGAAAGCGCAATTGCTGCCAGTAGAATTATCCAGAGCATAGTGCGCGTATTGGCTTTAAGTTCAGCAATCGCATTCGCTGAATCGGCTGCAATTTCCGCCGCGATACCTGAGAGGAGTTTAGCAGGCTCTCTATCAATACCTCGAACAAAGCTATCTCCAACCTTTGGATCAAACCCTGAGTTAATAAATGCGTCGTATCCTTCACGGTATTTCTCGGCCATGACTGCATGGGCTTTTTGAAATTGCCTGATATCTGACTTCACGCTTTCACTTATCACACTACTTGATAGCATCAGGTCAAACTGGCGAGTGATGTCGGCCTCTCTCTGCTTGAATCGCTCCCAGTATTTCTCTCTATCTTCCCTCTTGTGACCGCGCAATAGCACATTTTTCCACTCTTGCACCTGGGTTTTAAACGCACTAAGCGTGTTGTTAACGTCTCGTTCAGACTGAACAAGGGTGTTTTCTAACTCATCGAATGAATTAAGTAACGAGAAAGACTTTAGAATTGAGGCACCGTTTAATAGTACAAGAATTAAAAAGCTGGCGAGAACAGGCGTCATCACCAAACGGCTGATGCTTGTGTAATTGAACACGGCTTAACCTTTAGTATAAATTTAAAGAAGGACGTCGCCATTAAATGATATTTTTATGACGGTATGGTTACAAATTTGGTATGAATCAACATACCAATATATGCGAAAATATACACCCTTATAGTAACAGGCTTATTAACTTGCTCTTTTTTAAGTAGATACAAAAAAAGAGCCCGAAGGCTCTCTTTTCATTTCGGTAAATTTACACCCGTTTATTCCCACTCAATCGTAGCAGGTGGCTTACCAGAAATGTCGTAGACCACGCGGCTAATGCCGTCAATTTCATTGATAATGCGATTCGACACTTTACCTAGGAAGTCGTAGGGTAAATGTGCCCAGTGAGCTGTCATGAAATCGACGGTTTCTACTGCACGAAGGCTTACTACCCAGTCATATTTACGCGCATCACCCATTACGCCAACTGAGCGCACTGGAAGAAATACGGTAAACGCTTGGCTTACTTTTTGGTATAGGTCAGCTGCATATAGCTCTTCAATGAAGATAGCGTCTGCACGACGTAGTAAGTCGCAATATTCTTTCTTAATTTCACCAAGTACACGAACACCTAGACCCGGACCAGGGAACGGGTGACGGTAAAGCATGTCGTACGGTAAACCTAGCTCAAGGCCGATTTTGCGTACTTCGTCTTTAAAGAGTTCACGCAGTGGCTCAACAAGACCTAGCTCCATATCTTCTGGAAGACCACCCACGTTGTGGTGCGATTTGATTACGTGCGCTTTACCCGTTGCAGAACCCGCTGATTCAATAACGTCTGGGTAAATAGTACCTTGCGCTAACCACTTCGCGTTTTCACGCTTACCCGCTTCTTCGTCAAATACACGAACAAACTCATTACCGATAGCTTTACGTTTAAGCTCAGGATCTTCAATGCCTTTTAGGCGATCAAGGAAACGCTCTTCAGCGTCTACACGGATAATGTTTAGGCCGAAATGGTCACCAAACATTTCCATTACCTGATCAGCTTCATTTAAGCGAAGCAGGCCATTGTCTACAAACACACAAGTAAGTTTGTCACCTATCGCGCGGTGAAGCAGCATAGCTGTTACTGAAGAATCTACACCGCCTGAAAGGCCAAGAATAACTTCTTCATTGCCCACCTTCTCTTTTATGCGCTCAATGGCATCGTCTATAATTGCGCCAGCTGTCCAGAGCTTTTCACACTTACAGATGTCCATCACAAAGTGAGTTAATAGACGCATGCCTTGGCGAGTGTGAGTCACTTCAGGGTGGAACTGCACGCCATAGAATTGCTTCTCTGCGTTATACATTGCAGCATGTGGGCATGAAGCGGTTTGCGCGATGGTTTCAAAACCTTCGGGAATAGCTGCCACTTTATCGCCGTGGCTCATCCATACATCAAGCAGCGCTGCGCCGTTATCGCCTATCGCATCTTCAATTTTATCCAGCAGCGGGCTTGGCTTAATCACTTCTACTTGTGCATAACCAAATTCACGCTTGTCTGAACCCAGTACGCCACCACCTAGCTGTTGTGCCATGGTTTGCATGCCATAGCACACGCCTAGCACTGGCACGCCGGCTTCAAATACGTACTCGGGCGCGCGTGGTGAACCTTCTTCGGTTACTGACTCTGGGCCACCTGACAGAATAATCCCTTGAGGATTAAATTCGCGGATTTGCTCTTCGGTCACATCCCAAGCCCAAAGCTCACAGTAAACGCCTATTTCGCGAACACGACGTGCTATCAACTGCGTGTATTGCGAGCCAAAATCCAAAATAAGTATGCGTTGGTCGTGGATATTTGTGGTCATGTTTTATTTTTACCCGTTAAATAAAAGAACAAAGGCTGGTGTAGTACCAGCCTCGCAGTCGTCGGTCGCCTTAACCTAAACGGTAGTTTGGCGCTTCTTTGGTAATGCTTACATCGTGAACGTGGCTCTCGCCCATTCCGGCTGAAGTTACGCGCACAAATTGTGCCTTGGTATTGAGCTCTTCAATCGTTGCGCAGCCCGTTAAGCCCATGGCTGAGCGCAAGCCGCCCATTTGCTGATGGATAATATTAGCAATTGGACCTTTGTACGCTACGCGGCCTTCAATACCTTCTGGTACTAATTTCTCAGCGTTATCTGAATCTTGGAAGTAACGGTCTGACGAACCATGGCTTTGATCCATAGCGCCTAGTGAACCCATACCGCGATATGACTTGTAATAACGGCCTTGGAAAAGTTCTACTTCGCCTGGCGCTTCTTCAGTACCTGCTAGCATGCTGCCAACCATTACGCAGCTTGCGCCAGCAGCCAACGCCTTAGCAATGTCACCCGAAAAACGAATACCGCCGTCAGCGATTACTGGAATGTCAGTATCTTTAAGCGCTTCTACTGCATCTGATACCGCAGTAATTTGAGGCACACCGCAACCGGTTACGATACGGGTAGTACAAATTGAACCAGGGCCAATTCCCACTTTAACAGCATCTACGCCGGCATCGGCAAGTGCTTTCGCGCCATCGCCCGTCGCAACGTTACCCGCAATAATTTGTACGTCTGGATAGTCTGCACGTACCTTTTTCACGCGGTCAATAACACCTTGCGAGTGACCGTGAGAGGTATCGATAAGTAGAACGTCAACGCCTGCATCTACAAGTAGTGCAATACGTTCGTCAGTACCTGGTCCAACGCTTACCGCAGCACCAACACGTAGGCGACCAAGCGAGTCTTTACATGCGTTAGGCTTGTTTTCTGCTTTCTGGAAGTCTTTAACAGTGATCAGGCCTGTAAGCTTAAACGCGTCGTCGACGACAAGAATTTTCTCAATGCGGTGTTCGTGCATAAGATCTAACACCACATCAGAGCTTGCACCTTCTTTAACGGTAACCAGATCATCCTTACCGGTCATTACGTTTCTAATAGGCAAATTCAAACGCTTTTCAAAGCGAAGATCGCGGCCTGTCACAATACCAATTAGGTTATTATCTTTGTCAGTCACCGGGAAGCCAGAGTAACCAAGACGCTTAGAAAGCGCGATAACTTCACCTATGGTCGCATTCTCTTCAACCGTTACCGGATCAGATACCACACCACTTTCGTATTTCTTAACTTCACGTACGTGTTTGGCTTGCTCTTCGGGCTTCATGTTTTTATGAATGAAACCAATACCACCCTCTTGGGCTAGCGCAATAGCTAGACGGGCTTCAGAAACCGTGTCCATGGCAGCAGACACCATTGGAATATTTAACGTTACGCCACGCGTAAGGCGTGTTTGTAAGTTGGCTGTATGAGGGAGGACGGTCGAGTGGCCGGGAACCAGCAACACATCGTCGAACGTCAGGGCTTCTTGGATGATACGTAGCATGCAACAACACCTATTCAGTTGAGGGTTAATTGCGGCGCAATTGTAGTGTTTTTTAGTTTTCAGGTAAACTCTAAATGTATTAAACCCAGTGATTTTTTTTATGTTTACAAATTCGCCATCTACGTCTCGACAAATTTTAACAGTTACCAAGCTAAATCGCTTAGCCAGAACCGTACTGGAAGGCGAAATTGGCCTTATTTGGCTATCTGCCGAAATATCCAACTTTGTGGCAGCCGCATCAGGGCATTGGTATTTCACGCTCAAAGACAACAAAGCCCAAGTTCGCGCAGCCATGTTCAAGGGATCAAACCGCAATGTTCGCATTCGCCCTAAAGAAGGCGACAAAATTTTAGTGCGAGCGTCGGTTGGCCTTTACGAAGCACGCGGCGACTATCAACTGGTTGTCGAACACATGGAAAGCGATGGCGAAGGTGCGCTTAAGCAAGCGTTCGAAGCCTTAAAGTTCAAACTCAACAATGAAGGCTTGTTCGATACTGCTAACAAGCGTGCGCTACCTGAACGTATTAATCGCATCGGCGTAATAACTTCATCAAGCGGTGCAGCGCTTCACGATGTATTAAGTGTATTAAAACGACGCAGCCCACAAACCGAAATCATTGTTTATCCGTCGATGGTTCAGGGTGAAACCGCACCTTTACAGTTAATTAATGCGTTGAGAACGGCTAACCACCGCGCAGAAGTGGATGTGCTGTTACTTACGCGAGGCGGCGGTTCATTAGAAGACTTGTGGTGTTTTAATGATGAAAGCTTAGCAAGAGAAGTCGCTGCAAGTGCCCTTCCCATCGTTAGCGCCGTAGGCCATGAGGTAGACTTCACCATTAGTGACTTCGTCGCTGATGTTCGCGCCCCTACCCCATCTGCTGCTGCCGAAATCTTAAGTCAGGATTCTGCCGCTCTTTACCAAACGCTAAGTCAGCAAAAACAACGCTTAGCAAGGGCAATACATCAGTACCTTCAAACGAGTAAACAACAGCTTGTTTTAAAGAAACAACGGCTAAATGCGTTGCATCCACAAAGCCGCATCCAATCGCAGTGGCAAACGTTAGACAGACTACAACTTCGTTTAGCGCATAAGATGCAAAACGACTTGGCACAAGCAGAGAAGCGATTACAAGGTCTTGATTACAGGCTAAACAAACAATCGCCATCAGCAAACGTGGCGCGTGCAAAAGACAAACTGAATTACGCTAGCACCAAGCTCTTATCAAGCATGAATACACTCATTAGAAGCAAAAAAAATGAACTTGGTGGTAAAGTTAGCCTCTTACAATCCGTAAGTCCTCTTTCAACGCTCGCCCGTGGTTACAGCATTACTTTGTCCGACAAAGCAGCCATTAATAGCGTGAATAAAGTAAATGTAGGTGATGAGATAAAATCTCGGGTGACTGACGGAGAAATAACCAGTACAGTGACACACATTCAGCGGCAATAGGTAGCCTTAAGTATTATGCCCGTTCATGTAAACGCGTTTTCCTTTTCCAGTATTTACCAGCGGGCCTGTGCATTTTGGAGCCTAAAGTCACAGCGGTTCGCTGTACCAAAAATTTTGACACCTTTGTGCGTTTTTGTTCTGTTACTAGTGCCTGACTTCACCTTTGCTTCTATGGTCAATCAACCTGTCTCTGTTTTTTCTACCTACCCGAGCGAGACGTTACTCAGGGCTTGTGGAGCCCAGCGAGCATTAAGCGAAGCTAATGCTTCTCAATCCACTAATTTGTGTTTTGAAGATGCTATTTCGCCCGACAGCTTTATTAAACTCCTAAGCGAATCAGGAGAGTTCAGTCATTTGTTCCCTTATGGCGAAGGAAACGACTACGAACTATTGATTGCTAACGTTGGCGCAGCTCCTGGCATGCATCGACAGCACGCAAAACAATTTGCAGAATTCACTTTACAATGGCGAGGGATAGAAATTGACTCATCTTCATTTGATGCGAGTGCCGCAGAAAACACAGATGTGAAAACGGAAACCGCTTTAGCCGAAGAAGAAGCGCAATCGTTGATTGCCCGCTGGATTCAACATGCCAAACATTCTGGATTATTTACCAGCCAGTTTTTGTTCGATGCGCTAGAAGCTAGCGACTATAAGGGTGGATTACAGGTACCAAACGCCATTGGCGACTTCACTAAATTAGATACTCAGTTATATCCAGACCCGTTTAACGGTGCAATTACTCGCTATATACACCCTGAGTTTGAAGATGCGCTCGTTGATGTCACCGTATATCCCTTTTTAGATCAGCTTTCTTCAGATGAAAACGAGCTACTTCCTAAGCAACTAGAAAGTGATCTGCAAAGAGCTAGTGCTACAGCCGATTTACAGCAGTTAACGTTGTCTCAAATCAGTCCAGCCTCACGCTACGAGGTTAACAGCGCATTAAGAGGATGGAGATTGGGGCTGAGCGCGGCATCTGAAACATCACCAACAATTTACGCGACAACCTATGTCTTTAAGCTACAAGATAAAATCGTAAAAGTGTCTACGACTTTTCCTCCTGACTTTTAAGACAATATTGTTAATCAATTGATTGTTAACGTAGAAGTTCCGCAAGAGTCTGAAATGATGAAAAAGGTTCGCTCTCTGCTTTTAGAAAGCGCCAATTGATACCATAGAAAAGATTAGTTGTATCACTAGTTGCTAAACTTTGGCCAATGGGTAAGAGCGAACCGTTGCTGTTTTTATTTTTCAATAAACCGCATTACAGGATTAATTGACTTACGTTTCACGTCACTGCTTAAAATGTGAACTTTCGCCTGTTCTCTCGGTTTATACCTATCAAACCAATTGTAAACTTGGTCTTTTTGAAGCGGCTGCTTCGCTGAGTGTAATTTTTCCACTGACATCATTCTTCCTTTGTCTGGATTATAAACGGTCGAAATTGTAATAATCGATAGACGTTACACTCATTTTTTGATTACTTTTCTTCTGTTTGATAATAAGAACAAAAGCCCCGCGCCAAATAAGCTAAATGCCGCTGGCTCAGAAACACTAGTGGCTGTCGGGGCGTAATCGAACTCTACGAACACTTTACCCCAAGAACCCGTTGAGAATTCATTTGTAAAGCTACCCGTTCCCCCGTCTACTTGATTAAATACGTTCGTTCTCGCATCCGTTGAAAACAAAAATTCGATTGGAGTTCCGGCTAGAAAGGCCGACAAGTCTACGTTTGCTAGCATCCCCGACCGTTCGCCTGTTGTCACATCAAACTCAAATTCGGCAGAATCTTCACCTGGAATCATTGTGAATGTCCCCTCTGGTGAGCTTTGTGCAGAGACAAGCGGATTAACGAAATTTGCTTGTTCAAATACAAACGTATCAGCTACGCTACTGGATACTTGCCAGTTCGACGCTAGAAAGATATCTACGTCAGTGCGACCTGCTTCAGAGCTTCCATTAACGGATCTTCCTTCGCTGTCTATCTGTCCATAGACCGTTATATTTACAGCGTTCAATGTACCCAGTGTTTGATCAAATGCGTCAATAAACACACTTTCCGATAGCGGCGATACTTCTGCCACGTCGAAAGGACTTCCTTGTTCACCAAAGGATACTTCTTGCGTAATAATTGCTGCTTTTATTGGCATTGTAGTCGCTGCGATGATGGCAGCGGCAATAATTCGCTTATTCATAAATTCATCCTGCTCATATAGTTAGAATTACCCCGACGGTCGAAGGGGCTCCCTGTGACTGCAAGAAAGAAACCATAGATTAATTTATGTGCAATACCGCATGTAGCATGGGTTAACAAAATTTAAGGTTATATTATGAAAGCTAAAAATTATTCACTGATAGAAAATATTACACTTTAGTTGTAATTATGACCGACAGAATATAGTTTGGCACGGCTGATGCTTTAGTAAAATCAGCAAAGGAGGGTTGAAACTTAGGTAGGCTGATGCAATGCATGCAGTACACTGATAACGCTATAGATACTTGGGTATGTTAACGCGGCAAAAACTAGCGTGGTAAGAAAGAGACATTAATACTTTTTTTAATAGCGGACTTGTACATCACTACGCTAATAAGCGCAGCGATGTACTTAACAAGGCTACTTTTTATCTTTGTAATAAGACATCATACGACGGCGCTTGCGCTGCTGCGCCAAGGTCAAATTAGCCTTTTTACCTTCAAACGGGTTGTTGCCTTCTCTGAATTCTATCTTGATAGGCGTGCCCATAATTTCTAGCGCTTTTCTGAAATAGTTCATCAAGAAACGCTTATAAGAGCTTGGTAAGTCATCCACTTGATTACCGTGAATAACAATAACCGGTGGGTTGTAACCACCTGCGTGAGCATACTTCATTTTAACTCGGCGACCACGCACCAGCGGAGGCTGATGGTCATCCTGAGCCATTTCCATAATTTGTGTAAGCAGCGCGGTATTAATACGCTTGGTCGCGCTCATATACGCTTCTTGTACAGACTCAAATAAATTACCAACACCCGAACCATGAAGCGCAGAAATAAAATGAATTCGAGCGAAGTCGATAAAGCCTAAACGACGGTCCATCTCGCGCTTTATGTCGTCTTTCACGTCAGTACTTAATCCGTCCCATTTGTTCACGGCAACTACTAATGAACGACCTGAATTAAGCACAAAGCCTAATAGGCTAAGATCTTGGTCGGTAATACCTTCTCTGGCATCAATAACCAATAGCACTACGTTAGCTTCTTCAATTGCCTGAAGAGTTTTAACAATAGAGAACTTCTCTACGGCTTCACTAATTTTCTTACGCTTTCTCACGCCCGCGGTATCGATTAGGATATATTCACGCTCATCCCTTTCCATTGGAATGTACACGCTGTCACGGGTGGTGCCTGGCATGTCGAATACCACCACGCGCTCTTCACCTAAAATGCGGTTTGTCAGTGTCGACTTACCCACGTTGGGCTTACCTACGATAGCAAGTTTGATAGGTAACTCTTGAAGGCGTTGACGCTGCGTTTCAGCATCCTCTTCTTCTTCAGCCTCCTCATCGACAATTTCCATGTCCGGGAAATCAGATTCAAGTGGCTTTAAGGCGTCCTGCAGCAATTGGCTAACACCGCGACCGTGCGCCGCAGCAATTTGCTTAATATCACCTAAGCCTAAGGAGTAAAATTCCGCACTTTCGCTATCGCCGTCAATTCCATCAACCTTGTTCGCCACAACAAACACTTTTTTGTTTATGCGTCGAAGATGATCAGCAATACCTTGGTCGGCTGGCAGCATACCTGCTCTGGCGTCAACCAAAAACAATACGACATCAGCCTCTTCTATAGCTAACAAAGACTGTTGTGCCATTTCAGCATCAATGCCCTCTTCATCGCCCGTAATACCGCCGGTATCCACTACTATGAACTGGCGCTTTTCAAATTTCGCTTGGCCGTATTTACGGTCGCGAGTTAGCCCCGGATAGTCAGCAACTAGTGCATCACGGGTATTTGTAAGGCGATTAAACAAGGTTGACTTACCAACATTAGGGCGGCCAACCAAAGCAACAACGGGTAACATTTATCAGATCCTAGGGGTCATGAAAGCTAAAAAAGCACAAGCCGCATACACCATCTATTACAACTAACGTTCGGGAGCTGTATTCTCTAACGAGAGGTGAATTACTATGAGGCTTTTGAGAATGGGCGCATTATACCTTGTTCACTACCTAATACCAATGGCGTTCAATAACACGAAGAGAAACCGTCTACCCATTGATAATGGCCAAGTTTAGGCCCGAAAAAACCGCGGGGTATAAAAAAAGGCGCTTTAAGCACCTTTTCTGTTTAAATATTAGCGAAACGTTCCTGTTACTTTGGAACTTGCACCGACGCTATTACGCCATTACGTGTTACCGCTATAATCTTATCATCAACCTTCAACGGCGCAGCATAGATTGAATCATCTTCGTCATCGCCGCCAACATCTAGGCGTGCAACAACTTCACCTGTTTCTTGTTCAATCCAGTGTAGAAAGCCCCAGTTATCACCAACAACCACATGGTCGCCTACTGGAGTAGCAGCCGTTAATGAGCGATGCTTAAGTGAACCTTGAGACCAAAGCTCTACGCCGTTTCGTCTATCAAGGGCATAAACGTTAGAGTTGTTGTCTACAACAAAAATTTTATTGCCGTCGATATTCAAATTGCGAAACGATGCATATTCACGTTTCCAAATTACACGACCTGAACGTAACTCTACAGCAGCTAATGTTCCGTTGTAAGAAACCGTGTAAACCGTGCCGCCAAATAAAACAGGCGTTGTGTCGATATCAACAATACGCTCTAACTCTGTTGCACCAGAAGGCGTTGCAATTACCGTTTCCCACGCAAGCACACCTGTTTCGATAAGATTAACCTGAATTTTACCTGTAGGTGTGCCGATGATAGCACCACCGTTAGATGCGATTGGGCCAGAAATACCACGTAATGTTAGCGGAGGAGTATCACCTTCGTGTCTCCACAACTGTTCACCAGTGCGGGTATTGAAACCTAATAAGCTACCAGCACCCGTGTTAACCACTAAGATACCTTCATCAGCTGCCGGAGCCGCTAAAATCTCACCGGGAACAGACGCATCCCAAACTAACTCTCCGGTTTCTGCATCCATTGCAGCTACATAGCCGTTTTCTGTACCAATGAATACGTGTCTGTCTGCTACGGCGATACCACCAATACGTGCAGTCTCACCGCTACGCCACAAATTAGTGACTGAGCTTAGCATGCCCTCAGAGCGAAACTGTGCGAAATCTTTCTCCCACAACACTTTACCCGACTCAGGGTCCATCGCGACAACGGCGCCATGGCGATCGGCAGCATAAAGCTTGTCATAGGCATAAACAGGGCGAAGACGAGAGAAGTAATGATTAACGCCATCACCAATATCGCGATCCCACACTAATTTAGGTGTAAATTTAGCCTCAATAGGCTTTAAACGACGAATCTCTAATTCTTCGTCATCTGCAAACCAGTCTGAAATAGTTGAGCAGCCAGACATTGTGATAGACACCGCGAGTGCCATACCTATCGTGCGAGCAAATCGACCTTTACGGCCACACGTATTGTGAAACAAATTGCGTACCTCTTTATTATTTATACCAGCCCTAAGGCTTTCGCTTATTGCGCAGCAGATACCGATAGGTTATCTAACTTCATTTGTAAAAGCGGATTGTTGGCATTTTTTTCTAACGCATTTGAATAAGCTAAGCGAGCATCATCAAACTTGCCTTGTTTTTGATACACATCGCCTTTTAATTCAGAAACTTCTGCTGAAAATGCGTCATTTGTTACATTGCTAAGCGTAGACAACGCCGCGTCCAGCTGGTTCATTTCAATTTGCACACGCGACAAACGAAGTGAGGCAAGCACTTTCAATTCATCATTTTCGGCAAAGGTTACTACGCTATTTAGGTGAGAAGCTGCAGCGTCTAAATCACCGGCATCTACCGCTTGCTTAGCAGCAAGAAGGCTGGCAATGCTCGCATAACCACTGTCTTTGTTCTCTTCGATAAAAGCTTTAACTTTTGCGTCGCTGCCTTCTGTACCGAATGTTTCTACGGCATTTTGATAGGCAACCGATGCCGCTTCTTTAGTTTCAATTTGCGCTTCTGAATACGCTCTCCAGCCCCAAAGGCCACCTAGACCAAGCGCTGCACCGACAATAATTGCAGTACCGTGCTCTTTCCAAAAACGTTTAATCGCTTCTACTTGTTGTTCTTCTGTTGCGAACTGTTCCATGATGTCCTCTTTTTATTTTGCGCTCAGCATCTCTGCAACCTTATCAGATAAGGTGTCGAAGCTGACTGTAACTTGTTCTTGACCATCGCGTAGTGGTTTAACACCTACTTCGCGAGACTGCATTTCGTCATTGCCTAAAAGCAGCGCTAAACGTGCACCTGTTTTATCTGCACGCTTTAGTTGTTTTTTAAAGTTGCCGCCGCCACAGTGCATCATTATGCGTGTATTAGGAAGCGTATTTCGAAGATGCTCTGCTACCTCAATAGCGTATGACTGTGCCTCTTCGCCCATCGCCGTTACGAAAACGTCTGCGAAACTTGAGTCCTGACCTTCTTCGGTTAACGTGGTTAGCAACAGTACCAAACGTTCAATGCCCATAGCAAAACCAACCGCAGGCGTTGCTTTGCCCCCGAGTTGCTCTACCAAGCCATCGTAACGGCCTCCAGCACACACTGTACCTTGGGCTCCCAAGTTATCTGTCACCCACTCAAACACAGTACGGTTGTAGTAATCTAATCCGCGCACTAGTCGAGGATTTATTTCAAACTCAATACCTGCTTGCGTTAAGCGCGAACACAAGGTTTCAAAATGTACTTTAGATTCTTCATCAAGATGATCGATTAGCGCTGGCGCATCGGCAATAGCAGCTTGAACATCAGGGTTCTTTGAATCGAGTACGCGAAGTGGATTCGTTTCAAGTCGTCGCAGTGAATCTTCGTCGAGCTGGTCTGCACGCTGTTTTAAGAAATCAACCAGCGTATCGCGATATGCAGCACGCGCTTCATTTGAACCTAACGTATTTATTTGAAGTTTTACGTGCTGCTCAATACCAAAAGCTTTCCAAAAGCGTGCACTAAGAAGAATCACTTCTAAGTCGATGTCAGGGCCGTCCATACCGTAGGTCTCTACACCGAACTGATGGAACTGGCGATAACGCCCTTTTTGTGGACGTTCATGACGGAACATTGGCCCCATGTACCACAGGCGTTGCTGCTGGTTGTACAATAAGCCGTGCTCGTTTCCTGCGCGCACGCAACTTGCCGTACCTTCTGGACGTAGCGTTAAGCTGTCGCCATTTCTATCTTCGAAGGTATACATTTCTTTTTCAACGATATCGGTAACTTCACCGATAGAGCGCTTGAACAAGTCGGTGCTTTCAACGATGGGAGTACGTATTTCCTGGTAACCATAACTCGCCACAACCTGACGAAGTACAGATTCTACCTTCTGCCATGTACCGGAAATCTCCGGTAGGCAGTCATTCATGCCTCGAATTGCCTGAATAGTCTTAGCCACGTGAAATTCTCATACTGCTAAATAGTGAAAAGCCCCGCATTATAGGGGCTTTGGGAATAAACAACAATGAACAAAAAATGTCTCAGTCTTTAACCGAGACCTGAATTTTATTTTGTTCACTCATACGCGATGCTTTGGCGCGAATCTTAGCTTCAAGCTTATCCACTAGATCGTCGTTAGGAAGACGTTCTTTAACGCGCTTACCGTCTTCATATAGGCCGCTCATGTTACGTGCGCCAGTGAGGCCCAAATCAGATACTTCTGCTTCGCCTGGGCCGTTAACCACGCAACCGATGATAGAGACATCCATTGGCGTAAGAATATCTTCCAATCGCTGCTCAAGAGCATTCACTGTGCCGATTACATCGAATTCTTGTCGTGAACAACTCGGGCAAGCAATAAAGTTTATACCGCGCGAGCGAATACGCAGTGACTTCAGAATATCAAAGCCTACCTTGATTTCTTCCACCGGATCAGCGGCTAACGATACGCGCAACGTATCACCAATGCCTTCAGCCAATAGCATACCTAAGCCAACTGCACTCTTCACGGCGCCGGCGCGCTGACCACCGGCTTCGGTAATACCTAAGTGAAGCGGCTGGTCTATTTTTTGTGCCAATAAACGATAGGCGCCAACAGCTAAGAAAACATCTGACGCTTTAACGCTGACTTTGAATTGATCAAAGTTAAGTTTGTCGAGAATATCCACATGACGCATTGCGGATTCAACCAGCGCTTCTGGCGTTGGCTCACCGTACTTCTCTTGTAAGTCTTTTTCTAACGAGCCACCGTTCACACCAATGCGAATAGGAATATTTTTGTCTTTTGCACAATCGACCACAGAGCGCACACGCTCCATATTACCTATGTTACCTGGGTTAATGCGCAGACAATCCACTCCGTATTCAGCAACCTTAAGTGCGATACGGTAGTCAAAATGAATGTCTGCAACGAGTGGCACACTCACCTGCTTTTTAATTTCTTTAAATGCTTCAGCCGCTTCCATCGTGGGCACAGATACTCGAACGATCTCCCCACCCACTGCAACAATACGGTTTATTTGATCGACGGTCGCTGCCACATCAGTGGTCCGCGTATTCGTCATAGATTGAACAGCAATGGGAGCGCCATCACCAATGGGGACGTTACCTACATTAATACGCGTAGACTTTCTGCGCTTAATAGGGCTTTCTGCAAACATCTAATTACCTATAAAGGAAGTGCGAAGCGAGCTGTTTTACCGTTTTGGTATGAAGAAATATCAACAGACTCGCCGTTAACTGATATGCGCACATTATCCGGTGCACCGAGCGTAACTTCAACAGGAGGAACGCCTTGAATTTCCATAACTCGTCCTTTTAGCTTTACCCCATAGGCAATAGCTTCTCCAGACGCGTCTTTTATATTAACCCAACAGTCATCGTCGAAAGTGAAAACCATAGCAATTGGCGCTGCATCAGACTGACTATTCACATTAAGGTTGGGTTGGGGTTCGTTACTATTCGCAGAATCAACCAGAGCGGTTAGGTTATTGCTATCATTCACCTCTGTATCGGGTGCTGAGATTGCACCATCATTCAAGCTACCGTCTTGGTTAAAACCGCTATCTTGGTCGCTGAACGCACCGCTGGTTTCTGAGTCTGAACTATTGCTCACGCCCGTGTCTAGCTGATTGTTTCCAGCCGTATCACCCTGCGACGACGAGGCGTCAGTAGTTACATTGTCGGTATCTGTGCCCGCCGATGGGACAGGCGTATTAGCGGCTTCTCGCTTAACAGCCTCACTAAGTGGCAGTTCAGCTACCGTGTCGTCACTAGGCTGTTGATACCACCACACGACAACGGCGGCAATGATAAGAAGTAAAATAACATAAGTTACCATCATCCACCTGTCATCGTGTGTCTGTTTTGCGACACGCTTTGAAAAGCTCTGTAATTTCTCTGAAGACGGTACAGATGTTTGATTGTGGAAGCGTTCGAATGCCTCAATAACTTCTTGAGAATTCATACCTAATTGCTTGGCATAATTTCTCACGTATCCTTTTGTAAAAGTCACCGAAGACTTTTCATCAATGACATCATTTTCTAAATCATTGATTTGTTTAGCTTTCAAAAATAATTTATCAGCAATATCTTGTTGAGACAAACCTAGCGTTTCACGGCGCGCTTTTAGCATTGCCCCTGGACTTGGCGTGTTTTCTTGTTGTTGCGAAGTGACTTCTTGATTCGCTTTTTCTTCCGACACCATTAAACCTTATTCCTCCTGCATACTCGGTGGTACTAACCAAAGCGTCTGACCAGCAATAATAGCGCCAGTATTTTCAAGGTTATTCCACTCTTGCAGTGTTGCCATTTTGATATTGTGCAATAAAGAAATACGATATAAGTTTTCACCTTCTTTTACTACATGGAATTTATCACTTTGCACAGATAATTCAGTATTTTGTGCTTTTTCCGGTGTGTTAGCTGTGGCTGTAGGAGCGTTGTCGGTGTTATTGCTCTGAGATTGACGCAGAGCGTCGTTGTCTTGGGCGACGCTCTTTTCATTTTCTTTATCGTTTGATGATGTTTGTGCAAGCCCGTCGGTATTTGTTTGGTTTGCGCTTATTTCTGTTTCAGAATCGTTTAACTGTGTAGATTTGACGGTTTTAACCACTCTGTTTTGCATACTTTCACGTTGCATTATGTAACGTTTAGTAAGCTCACTTTCAGGGAACAATGACATCATCATTTCGCCATAACCCTTTGCAGTCTCTAGGTCCCCTTTCCCTTTGGCTATTTCATAAGCTAACCACAATGAATCTGGCGTAACTTTGGCAACACGTTCGTATTTTCGTAACGTAGATTCAGCCAGTTCCCATTGCTCTGAAACCGTGTAAAGTTCACTGAGTAAGAATAGGCTTTTGCCCCTGGCAGGCTGATGTTTTAATGCGTCTTGAAAATAGCCGATCGCTTCATCTAGCTTACCTTGACTTTGCGCGCACAATGCCAAGTTCTCGTAGGTTTGCGCTGCGTTAGCGTAAAGCCTGTTATTTATCGCATCAAAGAAATACGCTTTGGCTTTTTCGTATTCGCCGTTTTGGCACTTAAACGCGCCATAACTGTTGGCAATATCGCCATTGTTAGGCGCTAGGTCGATAGCAGTTTCATAGTACTCTTCCGCTCGAAGGTTATCGCCCACCAGTTGATAGTAATATGCCATAGCGAACTGAACGTCTGCAGAGCGTGGATTAAACTCAAGCGCTTTGTCGAGGTTCTTTTTTGCCTGCGTGTAGTTGTTATTTTGAAGGTAGGTAAGACCAAGGGACATGCGTGTTTTGGCGGCTTCTTCGTGATCGAAGTTACCGCCATACAACCCTGACTGGCTATTACTGACACAGCCAGAAGTGAAAATAATCGCGCTTAAAAAGCCAATTTTAAGTGACGTTCGCAATCCCGCAACCATAGTCTTACCCTAATATCTTAATGATTATTGGGCCATTTTTACTGAAATTGCTTCGCCCTTCACCTGTTTTTTTAACATTCTTTTCGTTCTGTCTACCACATCACCCACTAATTGACCGCATGCTGCGTCGATATCATCACCTCGTGTTTTACGCACAACGGTTGTAAACCCATATTCCATAAGCACTTTTGCGAATCTATCAATACGCGAATTGCTCGAACATGTATAAGGCGAACCCGGGTAAGGGTTAAATGGTATTAAGTTTATTTTACTAGGTGTGTCTTTCAATACCTTTGCCAACTGGTGCGCTTGTTCAGTGCTGTCATTGATGTTTGAAAGCATAACGTATTCTACCGTCACACGGCCTTGGTTCGCTTTAGATTTGGCCAGATAACGACGTACGCCTGCTAAGAAGGCTTCGATATTGTACTTCTTATTGATAGGCACGATCTCGTTGCGCAACTCATCGGTGGGTGCGTGTAATGAAATAGCTAACGCTACGTCTATTTGGTCACCCAACATATCTAGCGCAGGTACTACACCAGATGTACTTAGCGTAACGCGGCGTTTAGACAGGCCGAAACCGAAATCGTCCAGCATAATATCCATGGCTGGTACAACGTTTTTAAGGTTAAGCAGTGGCTCACCCATACCCATCATTACTACGTTAGTGATAGGGCGTTTGCTTGAGTCTTTTGAAAGACCAAGGAAAGTAGCTACACGCCATACCTGACCAATAATTTCACTTACACTTAGGTTACGGTTAAACCCCTGCTGCGCCGTTGAACAGAAAGTACACTCTAGCGCGCAACCTACCTGTGATGACACGCAAAGCGTTGCACGGTCAGTTTCTGGGATCCAAACAGATTCAACTTCCTGACCACCTTCAAGGGTAAGTGCAAACTTAATAGTGCCGTCGCTCGCTTCTTGAAAGTATGCAATTTCAGGCGCTTTAATTTCGCAATTTTCAATGAGCATCGCGCGAAGGTTTTTATTGAGGTTACTCATTTCCTCGAAATCGCTGATACCGTGCTGGTAAATCCATTTCATCACCTGATCGGCACGAAACGGTTTCTCGCCCATTTCTTTGAAGAAATTGCGCAAGCCTTCGCGATTTAAGTTTAATAAGTTAGTTTTTGCCATGAATAAGATGACCCTTTTACCTTCGAGGGATGCCCCTCTTACTACTGAATACGGTGTAAAAACCAGCGATTCGACTATGTCTTGAACGAGATTTAAGAAAAAGAAAAGCGCTGATTAAAATTTGCGCGGATTTTACCACAGATGAGATTTGAGAAAAAGCCGATTTAACGCAGAGAAACGTTAAGTTTGGCAATGCGCGAGAAGCGTGGTTTAGCTTGCCTAAATGAGCGCCGAGCAAAGCAGCATAAAGCGTGCTCAGACGCTCAGAAACAAAAAACGGGGCTTATAGCCTAATGCCAGTCAGTTAAGCTGACTGGCATTTTTCTTTGTGGGGTATTTAGTCGGTCTTTTCCTCACTACTCTGGGGTAATACCTGTCAGGTCGTTTGTCAGGGAGCCTCATCATCCTCAGCGA
>VMHT01041450.1_pt1 | contig 27184 bp, 31 predicted proteins | sample 4693611 | NCBI WGS metagenome assembly VMHT01 (sample SAMN12280063, study PRJNA550983) | marine metagenome | isolation source: seawater sampled from same location over 5 years 0.02-0.2 micron viral filtrate | place: USA: collected off the coast of southern California halfway between the port... ...
AACACCGAACTCCGAGTTCGTCTCGCAGAAAAATATCCATTCATGGAACATACAAAAGAAATAACAAAACATAGGGCACTATGGTATATAGAATCCAGTCACAGAAGAACAGACCTTCTTATACAAACATTGGAAAAATCAAACGACGAAAATATAAAACAGCTCGCGGAACTATCGACCCTATTAACAGAAGCAATAAACAATTTTGACAAGGAAAATAATATATAATATATATAGAACAATGTCCCCTCTTGTGTGTATAAAGTCTATCAATATCAACCCCGTATCCATGCGCAACAAGAATAATCTTGAAAAACTGATGGGAAAATTATCTAATAATATGCTCAAAGTCAAGTTAGAAGCATACGATAACGTAGATGTAGATGTTATTTGTAGCGCGGTAGGCCTACTCCACCATCATGAATTAAAGGGGGTATCTATAAAGGGGGCACAATGGAAATCTCCACAAAACCTAACATGTCAGGATGTTAATATCAATTTGGGGGTGTGTAAATTAGATGAGGATAAGTTACGCGATGATAGTTACATAGCCTTAAAATACGAAGCGAGTGGGCATGCGTACGTATCTATGTCCTTTGATGATTTTAACAACTTCCTAAAACATCCTTTAATGGAGAAATCCATGGGAGAGTGGGAAGATACAATAAAGCTCAGTAAATGTTCCTACGATGAAAGTAGAGAATCATTGGTTATCGATGTATATCACGATAACGGTGTTGTGTGTTATAAGCGTAAATTTACGTTATCTAATACATTAAGACTAGGTGAAGTCAGAGCAGAATATATACCCGAAGATGGTGGTATCGATAAAGATGACGTAAGCATACGAAGATTAAAGACAATGATACAAAATTATTTTAATACGTTAATTGTTAATTTGGATGGAACGCATCTTCAATATAAGCACATGGACGTAAATGAAAATGGTATTTATCTACAACTTTATGTGACGGTAAATAAACTCCCCATAGATAGATTTAACTTTTAATTAAAGTTTATCGTATAGTTATAATTAAATGAAAACCTACGTTTCCGCAGACGGTATTAAGATTTTAGTCGGCGAAAACGCAAAAGAAAATGACAATCTTACCACGGCAAGTTATCCCGATGAATGGTGGATGCACGTAGATGGTGGAGCGGGATCACACGTAATCGTGTGTTGTGAAGAAAATATAATCCCAAAAGAAACGAAAAGAGATGCCGCAGTCTTGGCAATACACCATAGTAAATCACACAATACTAAAATGACGCGCGTGAATCTCGTGCGCGTCGGACAGGTGTGGAAAGACCCCATAATCAAGACTCATGGACAAGTGTATTTAACGGGCGAGGTTACACAATTGACCGTATTCATGAACAAAGAAGGACCCAGGTTAGAAAGACTTCGGGGTAAGAGAACTCAATAAACCAATTTAAGAAAAAGATATCTTTATTCTATAAGATGAACGAGGAGATATCAGAAAAACTCCTAAAGGTACAAAGTATATTAGATGGAAATTCATCAAAGTTTAAGGACGGAGAATATTTAGAAGTGTGCAATTTGTTGAGAGATGTATTCAAAAGTAAAACACAATCCAGTAACCTAATTACCCCAAACACGACGAGAGACTTCTCGGGTGTTTTACGCACCAGAATAACAGAAAATAGACTTGCAAATTTTGGTATTCCTAGAGAGGCGGTAATTCGGCATTTTCAAAATGATTATATATATAAATTTCTCGTAATAAAGGGTGAAAATATTGAGAGTGAATATTATAGACTTGAGCAACTGATAGATAAGATTAAATTTCTTAATAGAAGAAGTCCGTGGGTAAAGAACCAAACGGTTAAACACTGGGCAGCGATGAATAAAGTTCATTTACCCGATTATACCCCAAAAGAACTCAGAAACTATCTGGCGTCGAATGGTCTAACAATCGGAGAACCCGAACAATCATTCGAGTATGCGTTTAAGAATCTATGTAATATATTTATGGAAGTGGAAAATCTTCACAGAGAGGCGTATAAAGATAGGTTAATGCAGCGTATGGATGAATTAGATGATGCGGAAGAGGGAAATTCCGCAGAAATACATGGTATCGCGATGTTAGGTCACCCCGCCGAAGAGTGGATGAACGACACGACGTCTGGTGAATTTTCACCACGAGAATTGAGCGATGACGAAGAAGAATTTCTAGATGAAGTGGCAACCAATATTGTCCGTGATTTTTTAGATGAAGCGGGCGTCGATAGGCCCGAAATGGAAAGAGACATGTATTCATTCCTCATGCAAAGATGAAATCCCGAACCCCTAAGTAATTTACTCTTCTTGCATTTTTATACCAAAATCCAAGAAGAATGGCGAGTAGTAACATATTCCCCGAACTATATAAACCATACGATATCACGTCTGTTAGGTGTCCTCCGCCCCTAAATACGAATTATGGAGTAAATATTAAACGAAAATTCAATAACGAGGGAGATCCCAGTTACGACGCATCAATCGCATCTGTTATTCGGATATTTTCCACGGATACACCAACCACATATGAACTGGAAACCGTAAAGAGACACCTATCAAAGAGAATCGAAGAACTGAGACCACTTTCGTTTTTCATGGAACCAGACAAGGAACACATTCAACGAGAGGCCATTCGAGAAATTTTAAAAGAAAAGAAAATACCCTTCACTACGTGGGAAAATGCGTACAACAAATTCACACAAATGGAGAACAGTCCCGCGAAAAAGCCCGGGGGAGAAGAAAAGTTTTATGAAAATTACAAGAAACGATATAATCATAGAATTGGCGCTATTCGAAGACTCTACGAAGAAAAGTTATCGAACATTGAATATTACGAGATGGTATTGGAGGAAAGTGGGTATTATCCCGAATTAGAGACCACTACTTGAAAGGCTTCTCATGGTCATGAAACGTAGTATAACACCACCACTTATTAAGGTTTCCAACTGGAGAATACTCAAATAATAAATGAATAAGGGCGCCGCACATTACCAAAATCAAAGGAGTATTGAGTTTGGGTCCCACCGTAGTAATAACCAAGTAAATCATGTAATTAATTATACCTATAAGAATTGCCTCGAATCCAACCGTTCTGACTGATCGCATTTATTATAGTACTAGAAAATATATAACCTTATAGTAGATGATTAAGATCAATCGAGCACTCATCATATATGCCCTGACTGTATTCGGAGTGGCGTACTATTTCTTACGCAGAAAACGACGTGTCACAGATCCTATCAAAACTAAGGTTAAGGTTGTCCAGGAGAAAGTGGAAACCCCTCTCCCCGTTTATGAAAAGAGGAAAAAGCTCGTAATCCAACCTCAACCGGTACAAGAAAAAAGAACAATACAAAAACCGATACGCCCTTCCCGGGGTCAAAAGATGATAAATAGGGGACCAAAAATTACACAAAGAAGAAAAGTTAAACCCCACAATAAGTCCATTGATAAACAGGTAATACAAGATAGAAAAGAAGCCCAGTTTAGACAGAGATTGATGGAAAAACCTACCGATGATATAAACTTTGTGCCGGGTTTGATGAGTAAAGGTGTGACCGTAATAGCTAATAAGCGAGGAAAAAATATGAGTGCCTCGGATTGTCAGCAAATGGCGAGAGAAAACGACGAGGCGATCGCATGGACACACCGTAATCACAGACACAATGTAAATTGGAGAAACACATGTAAGTTGTATGGGAGCATGAAACCATGGGACGAGAAAAACCCGAATGATAAAATTCATCTCACCGGTTGTGCGAATCCAAAAGAATTGTTAAAACTCGGGTGTAAAACACCCGAACAAATCAGAAAAGCGGAACAAGATAAAATAGACCGGGAAAATGAAATTAAGAGACGAAAGGAATTAGAAATACAGAGAAAACGACGAGAAAAATCGTTAAAGTTGGCGGAGGAAAAATCCAGAAAAGAGAGATTGGCACGAGAACGAAGAGAGGCCGCCGAACTAAAACGCCAACAAGATCAAGAAAGAGAAGCGAAGGCCAGAATTTTCCGAGCAAATCAACAAAAGGAACGAGAATTACTGACACAGAGAATTGCCGCGATGGCAAAAAGCAAGGAGGAGGGGTTGGAAAAATTCCATGAAAAGGAAACCAAAAATTTCAAGAACAAATTGAAACAAATAGAAAAATGGCTAAAATTGGGCGGACATCCTCGGTATCAAAAAGGTATAGAACTCAATAAATATACATTATCTCCCATAGAAAAGTTGGCATCGCTACCAAAACCAATGAAAGACATGTTAAACCAATTACACCGCGTGGCGTCCAACCTATCACTTAACTTACCGGACTTATACGTTCCCGGTTGGAAAAAGAAGTGTGGGAAGTATATGGCGGGTAGAACCTATTGTACTCGTTCCGATCATGAAAAGTTATGGGAAAAGAATAAAATCATCGGAGGAGAGAGATACCTGAAAGATTGGGTACCCGAAGCGTCAAAAATAAAAGGACCGAATGGGATATTATTATACGCAACGGAGCCTAGATTTGTACCGAAAATGAATGATGATTGGAACAAATTGACAAAAACAATGGAAAAAACAAACTATTCTGGTTATTTCGGAAGTTATAAACCGGCCAATAATGAAAAAATCATATTTAAAAGTCTGAGATTACCAGACCTTAAATCCGAAAAGGTGCCTAAGAGTGAAGGTTTCGAATCGGGCATTAACTATTTGAAAAGAAATCGTAAGTACGTATCTGCGAATGGTCAAGTTTATTTAATCATAAAAGAGGTACCGTGGAATAGAGTTCCGGTCGGTAAAAATAAGATTCGTCCGACGAGTGGTCTCGAAATGCAAATACACAAAAACGGAAAAATTCAAAAACGAAAAATTATCCCTTATGTGAAATCACTGAAAGAGAGTGATTTGGCCATGGTTGGTTTTGGTTTGGATATTTCGAAGCGTGGATTTTATACACATTGGAGTACCCAGGGGAAAACGGGAGAACACAGATCCTCTACGACAGATATCATGACCAGGAAGGTGTTACAAATTGGGTTGATGTTAAACGATTCGGGTGATTTGTATGTGGTAAGTCAGGATGGGAACAGATCGAAAATAGACATGACAGCGCCACACATCGATGATTGGTCGTGGAGATTATAATCTATTTATATATCAGATATGAACCCCGCCATCATCATTGGAATCGTGATTTTATTTGGTGGTGTCATCGGTGTGTTTTTGTATCTCCAAGCTCAAAAACGCAAAGAGGCCGAACGAAAAAGACAAGAGGAAGCTGAAAGAAGACGACAAGAACAGGCAGCGCGAAAAGCTAAAGAAGAGGCAGAAGAAGCGGCCAAAGAAGCAAAAGAAAAAGCCGAACAGAAAATAAAAGCAATGAAGGCAGAATCCGATGCCAAAATAGCTCGTCTCGCAAGCGAAGCTAAAAAGGATCGAGAAAACGCGATGCTGCGTGCGAAACTTCAGGAACAAAAACGCGCGGCAGAGAATGCTCAGCGCCAGACCGGGAACGCCGAACGCGCGAATATCGCCGCTCAACGCGCGCGTGCCGCCGCCGAACGTGCGCGTGGTGTCGCAAAGGTTGGACACCAAGAGGGCCCTCGGAACCCCGCCGTGTTTATGGCGACCGTGGCGATGGTACTCGGGATAAGTGGGGCCGCGGTTAGAAAACTCAGCGATCGCGCAAAGATGGGAGACCGGGGCGCACAAATGCGATTGAGAAACGCGGGGAGAAAAGCAAAGAGCATAATTAGAAGTGACCCACGAGGCGCCCACCGTCGGGCGAAGCAACACGCGAAGCGCATGATGATACACCGCCGCGGGGGCTCCAAGTTCGGCCACATGAAAAGGGCAGGTAAGATTGGAAAGACGCGCCGAGGAGGGATGCGCCGAGGCAGATTCGGCAGAACTGGTAAATTCAGCAAGGGTCCGGCGTCTTTACGCCGTGGTCGCGAGTTGGGCAAGACGCACCGAGGAGGCCCCAAGCGTTTCGGCCCGACCCGTCGATCGTTGAAAAGGGCAAGTAAAATTGGCAAGACGAAACGAAAGGACGAAAAAGCGAAAAAGAAACAGCCCGGTAAGATCGGCAAAGCCGCCGGTGCCGTTATCGCAGCAGCCAACAAAGTATTCTGGGGCAAGAAAAAATGGGGGTTCTAAAACAAAATCTAACCATACTATAACATGAACAGTCTCCTCAAATACGCAGGACGAATCGTAACCATCGTGTTGGCCATCGCCGTTTTGAGAGCCCTCGTTAAGATCATGATGGATGAAAAGAAGAAAAAAGACGAAAAGAAGACGGTCACGTTCGAAGCGGCTACCCCAGAGAAGAACACAAAAATCGCGCCCATGACCCTCGACGATACAAACACGGGAAAAGTTCCATGGACTAACATGGATCCAAAAAAAGCTAAATAAATGCCTAAGTCGAACGAATCTCACTATTTTTTCAAATAAAAAAATGGCTGACATCGAGAAACAGATATCTGAATTAACAAATCTTGTTCAATCTTTGACTACCGAAGTTCAAACATTGAAGAAGATGATTCCACAACCCAAAAAGTCGTGCGAGGGCAAAACGGCAAAGGGTCTTCCGTGTGGAAATAAGTGTATAGACGGGGAACGATATTGTCGCATGCACCTCAATAAACCCGAACCCGTTCCGAAACCTCCGCGTGTTCCGAAAAAAACAAAAAAGAAGAAAATTCAACCGGAACATACGTGTCAAGAAAATTCAAGCGTTCCGTGTGAGTTATGTAAATCTCACGGAGATGTGATGGATCCCAAGATGCCCGAAGAGCAATTTGAATGTACGGATTCGGCGCTGGTTGAAAATCTGCGAAAACTGTTAAACAAGGAAAAAATGAACGAAGCATCTACGAGTAAATCATGGGCAGATATGGATGACGATGATGAACTGCCTCGTATGCCATCATCGCTCATCGAAACTCAAGCTTAAAAATTTTGACACGTTATATCAGGATGGAAAGAGAACTATTGAGCCGATCGATACAAGTATTAGCCGCGTTAGGTAATGGTTTAATCTTGATAGATTGTATTGTAAGACGATAAATAATAATTACGAAAGAATAAACTTATCATCACCTCGTATTATGGCAAATCTGGAGCCATTTGGCATCACATTAAACGCCCGTTTAATTTTTTTAAACTTAAAAAACGAACGCAGTATTAAAACCGGTACGGTGGCCATTGTTACTATACGAGGAACCATCTTCGTTATTAGTCTCCGAGTAACACCGGGTATAGAACGCGCGTGAAGATGTCTCAAATTTCTACATATCTCTATGTAATCGCCCTCGGGCATGTTAAATTTGTTTTTATCAACTAAATTCAATATAGTCTTTACTGGATCATTTCGACGACTCGGGCGGGATGTCGAGGGTAGTGAGAGTGGTTGCGGATTTAACGCACTCATGTGTACTTAATATTACCACAGAAAAATAATATGTTATTAAAAAAAATCTAACCTAGAACCCAAATCTTTACCAAATGTTTGGATTTTCCAACGATCCTCTAGATACTTGAATAATATTAACCTGCCATACGAATATTTCAATCTCTCATCTATGGAAAAATCCTTACATTCTTGTCTGGGGGGCATATTTTGCCACGTATCGAATTGTTTATTATACCATTTCTCCTTTTCGTTATTATCCAATTCAATTCTCATGTATTGAGTTAATCTTTCACTGTCGGTATCTATGGAATTGTACTCGTTCATGAGTGATGAAATGGTCATCGTACATTCCTCCTTTTTTAAATCTATAATTTTCTTTCTAATCCTGTCCTTAAAATGACGAAGTTGTTGTATGTGTCCATTATAATTGGACGTTTCTCCGTACATAATAAAATCGTTCTTATTTCTTCTCTTGAAGTCGGAAAGAGTTTTTTCCGACTTCAATTGAATGTCTTCTAGTTTCTGTTTTACACTAGCCATTCTTATATGTAATAGTGATCTTTTTCTTTATCTGAATTGACTTGGATTGTATCCGAGAATTTATCATTTACCGATACCTCCATTATAATCTCTTCATTTGCCTCGTTAGTTGCGATTATATATCCCTTTGGTTCCTTAACCAAAATGGAAGGATAATTTGTAAATCTAACGGGGGTAGTAGAGACAATGACGGGTAAATGACGATCTTCCTCTGGTTCGGGGGATTCTTGTCTGAGCACATCCATCAGTGATGGTTGTCGCTGAATAGGTTCCGGGGCAAGCAACTCCCGGAAGTTCTGTAATATATCGGAAAACATTTTTCTTTCTTTATTGGCGCCGGTGGAGTTATTAACTCCCTATCTTCGTCGTATAAAATTTTATGCCAGATTATTCGCTGAACGTCGGAACACAGTGGTTCTGTAGCTTGCAAAAAAGCTAACGTGTATTCGTGTGTGACCAATGGAATGTAATCCATTTTAGTTTCTCGCCGATGAAATCCAACTTAGGAATTATTTACCCAAAACTGCTTGGCTAATGATAGTAACAACCCCCGTAACGATGACCATATATTGAACCATAACAAGACTCTTGGCTCTATCTGTCGTGGGTCTAAATTCTGAACCCCCTGCTGTGCTCATCAGGGAAAATGCGTAATAATACGGATCAATTGGTCGCTTAAATCCGAAATCGTTGGATGGAGATAAGCTATACAATTGACCAAACGCAATTGTAACCAACATAATCAACGCGACTTCGTTAAATATAAGTTTGCTCAACATGTTACTATATGGTTAGATAATAGTTTGGGGTGAGATTTCATTCTCGTGCGCTGTCGCGATCTGATGGGAAGTGCCCGGAAAATGTGCGTCTTTGCTGATATGGATGCCGCCCCCAAAAACAATCCACTCGTTAATATACGAGTAGATGGTACACCATATTTAACAGGAATTGTGTATATCTCATTGTCTAAATCATCATCAACGTCATCTATGTCTGCCATATTACTTATACCACTCGTAAGCAACGCCATGGATACAACATCACCGGGGATGACATCTACACCCGAAATTATATGGGGAACCACGGTAATAATACATGACAATAAACTGCCGACATAAAATGGTTTCAAAATGGGAAAACTCTTTTTAAGAGGATCGTATATTTGCAAACACGAAGCCTCAACTAATGCCCATAATGGATGATTGTAATAATACAGAATACTCATAGATAAAATAAGGGATAAAGTAAGTAATTCGGGATTATCTTCAGTTTTACCGTCCAAATATCTATCAGAACCATACACATATCTAGCAGAAGATAAAATGAATAAAAATGGGAGCGGTTCGAGGGGAGTTCCGGATAACAACGCCAGCACCGACATTATAATACCCACACCTAATCCAGGAAACATTATTCTTATGTTAACTAAATCACTCCATTTTATACCGCTTTTTTAAAAGATCCTGTTCTAATATTAATTTTTCGTTGTGAATATTTTCAATCATTTTATTCACACCTCCTTGTATCATTTCGGTCGTCATGTTTTGTTTCATATTTTCATAATAAACTTGAGCTTTGTTTGGTGCGAGTTTCATGTTTTTATATGTAAATTTGCTGAGAGTACCGACAATCATCGGTACTTTACCCATAAACTTAACCGTGTCGATAGTTAAACCAACAACAAACCTATATACAAATGTCGGTTCAATTATATTTTTGAATGCCTTGAGGTATAGCCACCACATCGTATGTTAATTATTAACTTTTTTTTTATATTGGTATATTTCATAATATGTCTCTGCATGATTTACCAAAAAAGGTTCAGTATGTGATGTTGGATTCTAATTTTGTAGATGGAACAAATAATACATTTGCGCTTCATCTAAATCTTAAATCCAACACACACGTCGAAGACATGAGTCGTGTAATGGGCATCAAAATGGTTGATTTCTATATCACCCAGGTCGGAGCACAAGCTGGCTCCGGAACACCTTTCACAGCGACGACTAAAATAGAGGGAGAAAGTGACTACAGTGAAGGATTTGTTAAAATGTCGTTAGACGGGAAACGAATAATAGTTGGGGGCCCAGACGCAGATGACAACGGAAGTAATAGCGGAAGAGTAAAAATATACGAAAAAACTTCCAGTGGATGGACACAGGTAGGAAACACCATAACAGGTGCCACGAACGGAGATAAAGCTGGGTGGGGTGTGGCAATAAATGATGTAGGTTCGCGTGTGGCAGTTGGATCATACAACGCACACGCGGGCGGAACTAGAAATGGTTTGATAAACATGTATGAGTATAATATCTCAACCGGAAACTGGGATCAGATGGGTTCGACTATTAATGGAGAATTCGGAAGTTTATTTGGTATTTCAATGGATATGAATGCGGTCGGGGACATCGTGTGTGCGGGTGCCTATAGCTACGATTTGAGCAATAATAATCGGGGTCTCATTCGCGCATACGAATGGGATGGTTCAGCTTGGTCTCAAAAGGGTGGCGATATGGTGGGAGCCGCGGGGAATTCTGAACAACTTGGGTGGTCCGTGTCAATATCCGGAGACGGTGAAAGAATTGCGGGTGGGGCATATCAATATAACATAAGCGGTGGAAGTGATGCGGGTGCTATGCGAATATACGCCTGGGATGGATCAAATTACACACAAATGGGCGGATCTCCTCTCTTGGGTGATGCCGCGGACGAAGAAGCTGGATATTCCGTGTCTATATCAACCGATGGTACTACCGCTGCGATGGGTTTCCCCGAAGCTACGTTAGGTGGCGGACTTAACAAGGCTGGCAGGGTAAGAGTGTTTAAATACAACACAACTTCGAGTACATGGGAACAACGCGGCGCTGATATTTTGGGTGAAAATATAAAAGATAAACTTGGCCACTCTGTCGCACTCTCCGGAAACGGAAGCCGAATAGCGGTAGGCGCAATTCAAGACGTCAATTCTCTACTTAAAAGGGGTTATGTCAAAATGCTTGACTATAAAACTATATCAAATACATGGACTTTGGTAAATGATACGTATTACGGAGAAACCGGAGACCAACTCGGTAGAAACATGAGCATGGATCTCACGGGTGATATGGTCGTGGCGGGGAGTATTCAAAATGGGGGCTTTGTCCAGATATTCGAACCAGAACCCGCAAGTTCTGTATCCAACGTCCCCAAATATGTCGATATTGTGTGTCCGGATATCCCCAAGTCGGCACAACTTATAGATGAACGACATGGTCAGGTATTAGCGAGAATCCCACTCGAAAGGCACTTTACCGAAACTTCTACAACCATTCTTAGAGACAAACAAGCTAGAATGTTTCAAAGAAAGACAAATTATTTCAATCCCATGTCAATAAAGAAATTAAACTTCAAAATATACGAAGAACAGGATGATGGGGATTATGTTACGCTAAAATCAGATTCAAAGTGGTATATGGTTTTAGAAATTACAACAGTGGATGTAAAAGAAAAACCAAAAGACAGGGAACTTCAAATATTGATATCATTGGACAAACTGGCCAGAAAATTGGATTCTTTAAATGTAAATATCCAAAGGCTCCCAGATAAAGAAGTACATGAACCCAAAAGTAAATATCCTTTCAAGTATTTAGTATTTATATTAATGTTATTATTTGGTGTTTTCATATATTGGGTGAATAGAAACGGTAGTCCGGGACCACCGCAATATTAAATGATTGTACCGGGGTCAAGTGTGGTGTTCTTAGGAATGATAATAATACCATCCTTAATCATATACCCACAATCCTCGGCATCCAAATCCTTAATATTATCAACATTAACGATATGGCATCCCGAACCAATACGAGCATTCTTATCGATGATAGCCTTCTTGATGATACAATCGGGACCAATACCAATTGGAATACACCCCGGGATATCATCACATTCTTCCGGTTCTTCAAAATGATCAGCTCCCATTATAATAGAATCGGTAACAATACAATTATCACCTATGTAACTTCTAATACCGATCGTAGAATTTTCAATCTTACTTTTAACGATTGTTGAACCATCACAGACAGACGAAGAGTTTATAGAACATTCGACCATTCTCGTAGGAGGCAAGTGTCGCCTCTTTGAATAAATAGGGGAAATAGAATCATAAAAACTAAAATCTGGTGTTTTATTGTTACATTTCAAATTTGCGTTATAAAATGATTCAATCGTTCCAATATCTTCCCAATAACCATCGAAAATGTACGAATGAACATTATATCCCATGGAATTCGCATCAGGGATAATTTCCTTCCCGAAATCATTGGACGATGGCATCTCCTCCATTAACAATTTCTTTGCTACATCGGCACTAAACACATAAATGCCCATCGATGCGAGGTAAGGTGGCTTGGAGGATCGGGGCGTTTTGGGTTGATTTTTCATTTCAAACAAATCTTCACCGGTGGGTTTCTCAGAAAATTGGATAATTCTTCCCCGTGAATCCACTTTCATTAAACCGAACGACGATGCCCTATCTTCCTCAACATACGTGGTACACACGGTAATATCAGCTTCGGTTAGGCGATGATGATATATCAACGGTTTATAGTCCATGCGATATAAGTGATCGCCAGACAATATAATATATTCATCGCATCCAGTCTCTTCGAAAATCCACTGATATTGTCGAACAGCATCGGCCGTGCCCCTGAACCATGATTCATTTGATGGACTTTGTTGTGCCGCCAATACTTCAACGAATCCCTTCGTCAAAAAGGAACCAATATTGGTATCATATGCCTGATTTAAATGACGGGTAAGTGATACGGAATTAAATTGAGTGAGACAATACATTTTAGTAATATCACTATTTAGACAATTACTCACTGGGATATCGATTAGCCTATAGTTCCCAGCCAATGGGACCGCGGGCTTTGATCTGTTTTTCGTCAGAGGATATAAACGAGACCCCACACCACCACCCAATATAATACCAAGTACGTTGTCCATTGAAGAATAGTAATCATAATACTCACTATCTGTTTCGATATCAGGAGCAAAAACTTCGGCGATAGCTCTTTGAATTGCTATACTACTCGGATTGGGCGAATTCCAGATTTTATTATACTTTTCGAGAGATTCCTTAAATTCGTAACCAATATTATTACGACGTTTTATGGGAAAATCTCGTTTTTTAGAATTTTTGACGCTTTTGCGTTTCGGAAGTGTATCCCGTTGTAACGTAGAAACTGTAACAGGTGACGCTTTCATTAATTAATATAAAAGTGAAATGTTTATATTAGTTAATGGATAACAAAGTCTCAGACCTGTTTAACCCGATGGAGGAATTTCCTGACAGGGAAACGATCAAAAAAACCCTGAAAAAACATAACATAAAAATAAAGGAATATACTGTAATTGAAACAGAGTTCGAATTATTTATAAATTCTCCTGCGAACAAAAGATTAGGAATTATGAATGAACTTAAGAGGAGGTGGAAGCGGCAGCTTTCTTAGTCGTGGCCTTCTTCGTAGTGGTAGAGGCCTTCTTCGTGGTCGCTTTGGCCTTAGGCTTTACTTCGACTGGGGCCGGTTCTTCCTTGACAGGTTCTTCCTTGACCGGTTCTTCCTTGACCGGAGCGGCGACGGGGGCTGGGGCCGGGGCGCTCGTCTTGGTGCAACATTCACAAGAATCAACTATTTTCAAAAGGAGGGTATAGAGTCGTGTCTTATCGAGACGAACACGGGTGAGCTCTTCAAGAATTTCTCGTCTGATGTCGGACATTGTAATATACATAAAAGCAAGATTATCTTTATACTAAATGATATTCATAGGACCAACACTAAGAAGTGGCATAGGTCAACATTGTAGTAAATACTGTAAGCTTTTCCCTGGGTCGAAGTATTATCACTTTGGTGAAGATATACCAGAATGTGATTATGGTCTGGTGTTTCTTATACCCACACAACCTACCCTGGATTTAATCCCATACATGAAAAGTCGTGTCAAGAACTTGTCCTGTATGACCGTTTGTGAAACGGCAACCGTACATGAAGATTATGGCAAAATATGTGATGAATTTGAAACGATTTTCGTTCCAAGTCAATTCTGTAAAGATGTGTTATCAAAACAATTCCCCAAAAACAATTTTATCACGATACACGCTCACATCCCCGCCCCTAAAAAATTTAAACCGTATACCTTTTATCACATCGGAAATATAGCAGATAATAGAAAAAATTTTAAGGGTATTTTAACCGCTTTTATGCGAGTAAAACAAGAAATGCCAAACGTGCGCTTAATTGTAAAAGCTACGTGTAATCAGGATGTAGATATTCCATTACCGGGAGTAAAAGTTATAAATGGACTTATTTCTGATGATGAAATGGAGGATATTCATACAATATCTGATTGTTATGTAAGCTTTTCATCGTCCGAAGGAGTGGGTATGGGCGCTGTAGAGGCGGCACTTCGTAATAAGCCGGTGATTATTACAAATTACGGGGGAGCCCCGGAATACATCGAAACCCCTTATACAATCGACTGTGAGCCAGGATTCTTAGAAGAAGATGATTTTCTTTTCAAGAAGGGGATGGAATGGGGAAGACCCGATTTCGATCAGCTTGTCATGTATATGTCCGACGCAGTCAAAAGAAATCTTAAAATAATGGATCATTTCCACACTAAACGACTTGTCAGTAAAGAATTTGTATTACAGGAATTTGTCACTTATATGGTTTGATGCGAGTATCACTACCCCGACCAATATGGTACCGGACGCAATATTTCCCTTCTGGGTTATAAGATACGTGATAATGTCATCAATAAGTCTAATTCCGGTGGGTTTTGTTACATACTTAGGGATGGAAACGCTTAATAATATGTATAATATCATTGATATAATTACAGGTCTAAGGGTGTCTTGATCTAACATCTTTTAATTTAGGCGTTTATTTTAATTTCACCCAACATAGTACAAAGGTCATCAACACTCCCGTCTGAGACAGATTTGTTATCGATTTTAATTCCCTTCATCATGTTCGCCAAACCGTCGATGTCTTCTGTAGGAACCTTATGCTTTCTACAAAAGTCGCCGCACACAGCCCTGTAACTACACCTCTTTCCAGCCAGTGTAGTGGCTGCGCATATCTTATGAGAATTCCTCTTTTCGCGGGGTTCATCGATGACTGGATCGATAACGATGATTCCACGTTGAGCTTTCGCATTTCGTATGGCTTCGTGTCTTCGCTTCAGTCGCCACTCGGCATCAGCGAGCCGGACGCAGCGTTCATCCGGTTCGATAACCTTGTAAAATTTAATAGTTTGCATAAGAAGCGCATACCAGCAGCTGTCGCGTGTAACTTCCATGGATTATTCCAGAAAAAACTGAAAAAATGAGATGTTAATTTTCACTTAGGAATTATAAATCTGCCTGTCCGGCTATGGTTGATAAATATAAATCAACCTCTCCCGCAAATTGGGGGCATTTTTCTGTTGTTCTTTTGGTTACCATATCTTGAACATTTACGATATGTTCTTTAAATGTAACTACATCCACGCCAGTTGCTGTATGTATCTCGGAATCTGTGGCTATATCAGTCGCCGCATAGAGATATGCCGCGGCATAATTAGCATGTAATACAGCTATGAGGGGTGTTGCGTCTTGTTGTGCGGCAGTCGCATAACGAGCGGACTGACGTACCAAAGTCTCCAACGACTTCTTATTGCTCCGACGTGTATTGTTTCTGTTCAAAAAAAGAACCAAAATAACTAAAAGTGCTATAAAGTAAAGCATCGTCGTATACATAAGTATGCCAAAATTATCCTGGAGACATGAATGCTATGTGTGTCAGTCACCACTCGATATAATAATTAGACCGGACACGGATGAACAACATAGAGTATTATACAAGTATAGACACATAAGACCTTTATTCTTACTAAATAATGTATCCCAAATTAAGTTATTTGGGTTAAAGGCAAAAAGGGTATGTAGGTGTTGTTTTGTAAGTCCCCCTAAAGTAAGAATAATAAAACTAATGGAACGTGAAACTGGAATTATTAAAAATTTATATACACCCAATGCGACAAAAACAAAGGAAGAGGTTGTAAATTGGTTTAATGACTACTATCGTATAGCCCGGAGATATCGGGCGGACGATATGTGATCTAAAAAAACCTAAGTAAAGAATTGCGTCTATAGATTTTCAAGTGAAATGAAAGAAAGCATTCAAAAACTTTCCCATATAGAACATATATTAAAGAGACCCGACTCCTATGTTGGTCCCGTTGAAGTAACGCCAGAAACCTATTGGCTTATTGATAAATATGGAAAAAAGTTTGAAAAGAGGGATATCAAATATTCCCCCGCTCTTCTTAAAATTTTTGACGAGATACTCGTAAATGCGGTCGATAGAAATTCACTCCATCCAAAACAGGTGACGAATATAAATGTCTCCATCGATAAAGACTCTGGAAGAATCACGATCGAAAACAATGGTCCTCTCGGTGGCGTATCCATTAAAATGCACAAAAAGGAGCAACTGTGGAATCCGGAACTTACATTCGGTCATCTCTTAACATCGACCAATTACGATGACTCAAAAAAGAGGGTGGTGGGCGGAAGAAATGGATACGGCGCAAAACTCACGAATGTGTATTCGTCAGAATTTTCCATAGAAATTAAAGATCATGAAAATAAACTGTCATATTCGCAGATGTGGAGGGATAATATGACAACATGTGTTACACCCACCATGAAAAAATACAATGGAAGCAAATCTTCGGTATCTGTATCATTTATCCCGGATTGGAAAAGGTTCGGGATGAAACAGATGGACAATACTATATTCAGAATATTTCATAAAAGAGTATATGATGCGAATATCTGTACCACACCGAACTGTAAGGTAAAATTTCAAGATGAACCGTTACCCAAAATGAATCTTGAATCCTATGCGAAGATGTATGAGGGTGTGGAATCTCTCGCCAGTGTCACTGCGGACCGCTGGTCGGTCTGTATTGGGCCATCGGATAACAATCTTGAACAGGTTTCGTTTGTTAATGGTATTTGTACAAACAAAGGAGGGAGTCATGTGGATCATGTGACGTCTTTTTTGGCGGCGGGTATCATCGATGAATTATCGAAGAAAATCAAACTAAAGCCTCAACAAGTGAAAAATACATTCAACGTTTTCGTAAAGGCTACCCTCGAAAATCCTACGTTCAGTAGTCAGGTTAAATCCGAATGTACATCAAAATCACAAGAATTTGGAAGTAAATTTGAACCACCAAAAAATTTTATCAAGAACGTACTCAAGACTGGAATTCAAGATGAACTATTGGCATTGTCAAAATTCAAGGAAATGAAAGAGCTCAAAAAGACGGACGGTTCAAGAAAATCAAAAATTACTGGCATTCCAAAGTTAGATGACGCAAATAAGGCGGGTACAGCGCAGTCTGGGAAATGTACTCTCATCGTCACAGAGGGTGATTCAGCGAAGACTTTGGCGGTCGCGGGGCTTTCGGTCGTTGGTCGGGATCATTATGGCGTTTTCCCACTCCGTGGTAAATGTAAGAATGTCCGGGATGCTTCCGTGTCTCAATTAACATCTAATCAGGAATTCAACGATCTCAAGAAGATTTTAGGTCTCCAACAAGGTAAAGAATATACAGATGTTTCCGAACTTCGCTACGGTCGTCTTATGATCATGACAGACGCTGATAACGATGGGTCTCATATCAAGGGGCTGATCTTGAATATGATACATCATTTCTGGCCAAGTCTATTGAAAATGAACTTTGTTGTGAGTATGGTTACTCCTATCATTAAGGCAACGAAGGGTTCGGAAACCAAATCATTCTATACAGATTCTTCGTTTAGGACGTGGTATGGAAACGGTAAATCCGGATGGAAGATCAAATATTACAAGGGTCTGGGTACATCCACATCGAAGGAAGCGAGAGAATATTTCAAACAAATTCAGCAGCTCACGGTAAAATTTGAAATGGATAAGATGTCAGATGAATCTATTATTCTGGCTTTTGACAAAAAGAAGGCCGACGCAAGAAAAGAATGGCTTTTGAGAAATACCGCAAAGAATCCAAATGAATTGGAAGTCCCGTATGGGTCGATCCAATCACTCGGAATTACAAATTTCATTCACAAAGACTTGGTCAATTTTAGTCTCGCGGACTTGAAAAGATCCATCGCTCATGTTGCGGACGGATTAAAGCCATCCCAGCGAAAAGTTATGTATTCTTGTTTCAAAAAGGATCTCAGAAATGAAATGAAGGTTGCTCAACTGGCAGCATACGTCGCAGAAACATCGGCATATCATCATGGAGAAGTTTCCCTCGCTGACACAATTGTGAAATTGGCAAATGATTACATGGGTAGTAATAATATCAATCTCCTCGAACCTTGTGGTCAGTTTGGGACGAGACTGATGGGTGGGAAGGACGCGAGTCAAACGAGGTATATTTTCACCAAACTTACAAAAGAAGCAAGAAGACTGTTTGACCATAGAGATGATGCGATCCTCACGTATTTGGACGACGATGGGAGAATGATCGAACCGAATTATTATATGCCCACTCTTCCCACGATACTTATCAACGGATCGGAGGGTATCGGGACGGGGTTTTCTAGTTTTGTCCCGCCGTTCAATCCACTTGATATTAAAAACAATATCCTTCGGGTTCTTGATAAAAAACCAATCGTCCCCATGAAACCATGGTATAGGGGATTCAGGGGTACCATCACACGGGAAGGTGATGAAGGTGCTTGGATCGCCGAAGGTGTGTGGAGAAACACGGGATCTAAGATTAAAGTGACCGAGCTTCCCCCGGGAAGATGGACACAGGATTACAAAGAATACCTCGACACTCTCGTTGAGAAGAAGACAATCACTTCATATACAAATAACAGTACAACCGAAAATGTTGATTTTGACATTGTTGGTTATACGGGTAATGATCCAATGAAAGACTTAAAATTGAGACGATCGTTAAACTCTTCGAACATGCATCTATTTCATCCAACAAGAGGAATATACAAATACAAAAGTCCAGAGGAGATTCTCGTTGATTTCATTGAATTACGAATGAAACACTACAACGCAAGAAAATCCCACCTCATTAAAGTATTGGAAAATAAGGCAACATTGTGCAGTTACAAATCTAAATTCGTTTTGATGGTTATAGATGGAGAATTGGTTGTTTTCAGACGGAAAAAGTTGGATCTCGAAAGACAAATATCACAAATTTTCCCAAAAATTGATGGGAATTATGATTATCTCTTGAATATCAAAACAGTTCAATACACAGAAGAGTCTGTGAAGTCGCTCATCCAAGAATCCAATGAAGCTAGACGCCAACTGGAAATTATGAAACAGACATCCCCCATAGACATGTGGAAATTAGATATTAAAAATATGTAAGCAATAAGTAGTATGTGCGACATAAACGGTGCCAGCACCGGAGCCATGTTATGCCTTCACGCGATAGGAAAGCAAGATGGCCACCTTATATCCAACGACGAAAAGGCGAGGTCTTTATTTACCTATAAAGAGAAACGTCATTCGAATTTTTCAAAATATCATCGAACCACCCCCGTCATTAATCCAGGAGGAAAAGCCACCTGGCCATTTGGTGAAACCATAAAGGTTACCATGAACCCACAAAACATGGGAGATTTATTGAGTAATATGTATATTTCAATAAAAATGCCAAAAATAAACGGCGCTCCCGGGAATGGTCAGAATTATGCTGACCAATTGGGAAGACATCTATTCAAATCGATTACTATGAGGGTTGATGAATTAGAATTGGAAACTATATATGACGATTGGATGATATTGTATGACGAGTTGTATATGGAAATGTCCGAGAAGATTACAAATAAGATATTGATTAACCGTGGCATTCCGTATGATGGTGCCGTCGATAACGGCGCTTACGCACAATATGACACCGATCTCATCATACCCCTCCCGTTCTTCTTTTCAAGAAAATATTCGGGAGACGAATATGATACAAACCAACCAAATAGACCATTCTTCCCACTTTGTGCGATACATAAACAAAAGCTTGAATTTACATTCGTGTTACACCCTCAAACCTTCTTCACGGACTCATCCACGACTATCTCGGTTCCGGAATTTGATATCATCACAGAGGAATTGACAATAACCCCAGAAGAAAGAATCTATTACATGAAAGAAGCGACGCAGTTAATCACCGATGTTGTGAAGAAACACCCAACCATGGAAACCGAAGTCGGCAAGGATCAAATGAAATTACAATTGGTTCCGAATATACCGGTAAAGTGTATTCATTGGTTTTTGCGAAACAAGGATTTTGAAAATATAGAAGTCGCACAGGGACCGGGTGTGGATTCCAGTTACTTGGCAAGTTATCAAATACCAGGTTCAATTAGTGCCGATTATCATTACTTTCAAAATAGATTCAATTTTGGATCTATACTCGATTTTGATCAATTATATTCGTTCTTTTATCCGGTAATGGATAAAGCAAAATTCTATATCAACGGACAAGACACCCCAAATATAACGGACGCAAACCATTCGTATTACAAGTACCTGACAACGATAAGAGCCCGATTGTCTCGTCCCTATAGGAATGTCTATACTTATAGCTTCTCGATGTATCCAATGAATGTGAAACCATCGGGGAGCTTAGATTTTTCGCAACTAAAATCCGATAAAACCAATTTGGAGGTAAATCTCAAATCCGGTTTAACAGATACATATACATTACATTTATATTACACTGGCTACCAAACGTTTAAATTTTCGGGTGGGTTTATTTCTCTCGCTTATTAAATAACGTATCTTTATTGTTTGAAATGTAATCAATCACTTTATTTTTTATACACCATTTGATGAAATTGAGTTGGGCAACCGTGGTACTAATTTCATCATCTGTCCCCGGTATCGTATATGATATCTTTTCCGAACGACAAAATGGGTCAAATAATTTTTTGCTATATCCATCGAGAGTTGATTTATATGCACAATGAACAGTAAATAACTTACCATTACTTGTCGTATATGTCAAATTATTCTTTTTTGCATAGTTAGTGATGAACCACTCCAAATTACGAAGTGATATGCCACTGGATTTATCGAGTATAGATTTTAACATAGTTTTATTCTCGGTGTCGTCATAAAAGTGATTGATTGATGTTAGCAGAATATCCGATTTACTCATTACTATAGTATATTATCCAAATCTATAAGTTCATTACGATCCGTTGAATGTTGGGGTGGTGTAATATTTTTTATAGCGATACAAGCCGGACAATTCTCCATGAATGGAATTGACATGTCATGTGTGTGCTGAAAACGAGATTCTACAACCACCGGACAAAGTGCTCTTTTTTGATAAAGATGAAAACCACAATACCCACCATTCTTGCCGCGTCTAGTACAGCGTTTATTGTTTTTTTGGACACCCCGACACTGTCCCCTGTTTAGAGTATCGGTAGATATGCTTGGTATGTCCCGAAGAAGGGCATCCAATGGAAGACTCCACCTTTTTGCGATATCCCCCAGAATTACGGTTACCTTATCATTGACCTGTTTTTCAACCTCACTCTCGATTGAGCGTAGAAAGTCATCAGACAACATTATTCCTTACTATTACTTTGTTCGTAGTTTTTAAATAACATTGCTATACTCGAACTGTTATTTTCCTTCTTGGCACGTGCATCTTTTAGACGTTCCTTTAGCGCGGCAGCCGTACCGGTTGAATCTATATTAAATTGCTTACACTCTTCGATTAAATCATCCTTTTTCATGGAACTCAGTGATGGATATTCACTGCGTTTCCGTGCCTTTTTAGGGGGTTTGTTTTTATCGATAATCTCACCAAAAATTTCACGCTTAGCGTCGTCATACAGTGGATCGAGTAAGTCCGAGACTGGATTTAAAAATTTATTTTCGAAATAGTAATGGTAATTTATAGGAATATTGTTATCCGCTGCGTATTTTGGATCTTCGGACATCTCAAATGCCTTCGCACGAGGATCTTCCGTTTTAATAAGAATAAAAGGTACTCTATCTCCACTTTGTGGCTCGCTTCCGGGTTTTCTATCTCTCATCTTACGAACAACCTGTACGTGGGATTGATTCATTTCATTTATATACTCACTATTGACAGACCTAGAAACACCCTTAACCTTATAACTGTCTGCCAACGTTTGCGAAAGGACTAGTTTGTCGTTTGGAACATCGCCCGATAATAACTCGATCGCTCGCTGTCTTGCCAATTCTTTGGGTGGTACAGTATCATTTGAATTGAGAATGAGATCGAACAATTCCTTACACACCTCTCGGAGATGCATTGTATTATTACGACGAATAACTTGTAATCCCTTGATATCAATATAATCCATGTTCATTTTACCATCTTTACCTTGTGTCCATAACTTTGCGGCATATCGTTTTTTAGAATAGAGAAAGAATGGCCAATATACCTTCTCAAGTTCGAGATTATTTGGAGCCTTGAAAAGGGCACTACATTCCTCGGCAGCCCTTTCTCCAATTTTCCAACTGTATTCTACGGCTTCAACTCCCTTGCGATCACCTACGTCAAATTCAACCATTACAGAGTCCGTATTATGAACAACTAATTCACCCGGTCCTACATGGAAATGATGGGATCCCGTCGTAAGATCATATACATAATCGTCCGTCTCACCAAGAAGCTCTAGTTTTTTGATAGCAATCGGATTTCTTCTTTGTGTTGATTTTGTCCAGGTTTGTCTCAGAACTTTCAATTTGTCTTGTCGAGTATTGATAGATACATTATATCCCAGTATTCTACCCAATAGATGTAACCCCATAGAACCTTCTTTGCCTTTACAATCCATTCTGTTACCCGCTTTGTCGCCATCAGCCATGTAATATCCTTCAATGAAACGTTCTATAATGTTGGGGAATGCATTTAGAATACACGGAGGGACAATTTTTTCGCCGTGGCCATTATAAAATAATTTTCTATACCGTTCAACCACAGATTTAACATCTCCGATGGCGCATAATTTATATACACCGCTACTTTCAAGTGTATCATATATCTTAGTTTCAAACGGGCACAGTTTCTGTATTTCAAGTAAATAATCCATATTAGAATTATTTAATGCCCATGATCGTTTAATTCCAGATGGACATTCATAAGTGCCACACGAACCATCACCGAAAAAGAAACCCATCACCTTTGCTTCCTCTCGTGTAATACTTATCATACGCGTGGCTGTTTCAAATGCATCCCTGGTATTTCCATGTAATAATTCCTGTCCGAGTCCCACCTCGGATGGTTTGACCATATACTTATTTTTTAGGAGTAAACTGTGATCCTCAGTGACATCGACAATACCCGTATGTGTTACAACTCTGTGTATATTTTTAGATGTCTTGTGCCTTACGATCTGTTTAATGGGTGTAAAGCCATTTTCAGTCCATACCTCGGCATCTATCAAAGATGTTTCTTTACCATCAGAACGAAGATTATACATATCAACGAGCGAATCAATTCTCGAGGTACTAATGACTCCGTCCTTTCGGATGAGTAATGGAGTATCACCAGTAACGGAATCCCCGTACCTTACGTTTGAACCCGGGAAATTGGCCTCCACATAATTCTTTGTTTCCTCAATCATGCTTCTACCCTTACAAGTAACCGTAGATGCGATAGCGACGCACGGAAGCATTCCCTTACTTACGCCCGTAAATCCGTACACAGAGTTCATACTGATTTTGTAGGCCAGCTGCTTACCGTTGTACATTTCTTTTAATGATCCGGTAGATACGGCCATATCTTTTTTTGCTTGTTTCCTAAATTGTTTCAATTCCACGAGAATGCTTGGTAAAAGACTCGGGACGCCTTGTGCGAATTTATACGTTTTGTCTCCAACCTCGAATTCCTCATATGTGACGCCCGGAATGTTACCATAGTTCTTTTCGTCCATCACATACGAAGAATAACATAGGTTATGAGCACACATTATACTGGGATATAGGGCTTCGAAATCGAGAGCTGTAATGGGATTATAATAAGCTCCTTTTGTAGCCTCTAATACGGTAGCTCCAACATAACCATCTTCCGACATGACACCGTATTTGATGGTCGGTACCATAAAACCCATCTCCCTCGCCTTCTTACATAGCTGACTAAATACCTTAATTTGTTGCCCCCTCTCACACAAAAACGTCAGGGGAACCCAGGTAGCCTTTGCCATTTCTAGAAGATTCACGAGGGTACATAATTTGGTTAAAAGACGATGAGGAAGCAGTGTATCCTTAATACAATATTCGGCCACCTCCCGAAGCTTTACCGGATCTTCTTCGCGGTACCTCTTAAACATTTCTTTGGCGGGCATATCAATTTTTTGATCGCCCAAGTACTCCTTAGATACAGCGTCCAATTTATAACTATCCAATTTATACCCCTTCTTTACCTCTTGAAACAAATCAAAAACAAATCTTCCCGGCATGGGAAGTAATTTTAATTCGTTGTCCCCCAGAGCACTCGATGACAATTTCTTATATACCATTTCACATTCACGATTCTTCAGTTTTCCCAGATTGAAAAAGTCGAAATTACACTTAACCAATTGAGCTCTTTGATAGATATATTCCATATCAAATCCATAAATGTTCCACCCCAATATAATATCGACATCCATCTTATGAAGATATTTGGCGAATGCTTCCAGCATTTCACGCTCAGTAGAATAACTAAAAATATTACACCCGTCAAGATTGGGATCTGTATTTTTATAACAAAAGCATGTTTTGTCGTATGGCTCGTCGGATCCAAATTTACATAAGGATATAGCGATCTGAAAACAAGCATCTCCCATGATGGTCGCACAGGGGAATTTACCAGTAGAACTATTCGCTTCAATATCAAAAGAACCAACGACAAAGGGGGCTGTCGTTGTTTTTTCGACTGGTTTCAGGGTTTTCCAATCATTACAGAATAGATCGATATCTACAGTAGCGAGATGTGATCTGACACAGGACAAACCCGTATCAAGCCATCCAGTTGATTCAATACCAGTTCGGTGCATTAACCGAAGTACGGGATCTAAATTCGACTCATACACTTTGTATTTTTTGAAATCGCCATTGTACATGAATAATGAATTGATCTTTCGCCTAGACACAACACTATTAAAATTTAAATGCATAAATGCAAACTTTTCATTATTCTGAAATCCCCATACATCTTTCTTTCTCGTAAGACTATAACTCACCAGACAACCGGGTCTCAGTGTATTAAGTTCCTTATATAGCGATTGAACGTCTTGTTCCGATGTACCTTTTGGAAGTTTAACAAAAAAGTATGGAGTAAAGCTGGTCGTCAGGCAAACCGACTTTCCATCCTCGGTTTTTCCAAAAATACTGATAAGATGTTCGTCACACTCTTCCGTGTCCCGTGCTTCCCATGTGAGAGCCTGAAACACGACCATGTCCTTTGTGTATCAATCGAGCTAAATTTTTAATATACATTATTAGTAAATGTCAGCTGCGTTGATTGATCTTGTCAGTGTCGGTGTTCAGGATGCCTATATAACAGGCGAACCCCAAGTCAGTTTTTTTCGACAAAATTTCAAGCGCCATACAAACTTTTCCATAAAACCAGAGCGAATGGACTACATAGGTACGTTCGGTTCTAACAACGAAGTCACTATTCCGATCCGTTCCAAGGGAGATTTACTCTCGTATTTATGGATCGAAGCCCAGAGTATCAGTAATGTTCAAACGAACAACGATGGGTTATTCTCCAATACCGCATCCGCGCCCACGGAATTCAGCCTTCACATCGGAGGTCAGGAGGTCGCCCGCCTCGATTCGTTGTACATCCAGGGGGTTCATAATATTTTATATAAAGAAAATGGTGCCCGTGGTTCGTGTGCCGTTAGTACTAACGAAGTCCCGGGTAACGCCAGGGGTACAGCCGTGGAACCGAGTGCCGATTATTACATGATACCATTCTTCTTCTCCGAGGATTTTACCAAGTGTCTCCCCTTGTGTGGTCTCGCATACCACGAAGTTGAAGTTCGTGTCAAGTGTCGTGATGGATTCACTCCGGCGGAAACGCCCAAAGTTTATGGTACGTATGTGTATTTAGACTCCGATGAAAGAAAGTATTTCACGGATCAAGAGCATGAAATACTCATTACACAAACTCAATACCAAATAACATCCAATACAGCGACAGAGATAGACTTATCGTACTTCAATCACCCGACGAAGGCGGTGCATTTGGTCTCGGGTCAATCCGCAGGCGCCGCGTGGCAAACCGAATATTCGTTCGACGAATCTACAATGTACATCAACGGTACTCCCCTCTTTGAAAACACCAGTAAAACTTTCCACCACAACGTTGTCCCCGAAATGCACACGTCCGCACTCCCGAGCGCTGTATTGGATACGGCACCCCTCTATACGTGGCCGTTTGGTTTAACTCTCAATAAATCGCAACCGAGTGGTACACTAAATTTTTCCCGCATCGATAACGCTAAATTAATGATTAAGAACCCGGTCGGTGGAGGTTCTCCCCAAATACGCTGTTACGCTGTGAATTACAACATTTTACGCATCAAGGATGGCCTTGGGGGCGTTGCGTTTGGAAGCTAAATAGCTATACTACACAAAAAAATAAACTAAAAAATTTTATAACTTGTAATCCCAATATATAAAATTTTTAATGTGAGGTATTTATAAGTATCGATGCCAATTTCACGAGCCGATCGCGAACGACGAATCCGTACTCAAAACGAAACCGAGGCACGACGACGAAGAGAGAGAATGCAACGACTCAATCGGAGACGGGGACTTGTCTCCAGACCGCCGAATACTAATCTTTCGAATAATTCAAATTCAAATTCAAATAACAAAAATGGCGCATCTAATTCTAACAACAGGAATAAGAACGTCGCGACGTGGTACAACAAGGAATTCACCCCGGTAGCCAAAAAAAATATTAAACCCAAGAAACGCGTGTATATTAGTACGAATGTTGGGAATAACGGTAAAATCAAGACCGTATTTAATAAACGCGGTTTAAAAACATTTGTGCGCAAAGTTAGGGATAATTTCAGAAAGGCCATGAGTCCCGTAACCCGAAAGACCATATCTGGGAGAAATATTAAACCATATACATCAACAAAGAAAAATTAATCACACTCCAGTAGATCCGAATCCAC
>VMHT01030935.1_pt1 | contig 27178 bp, 26 predicted proteins | sample 4693611 | NCBI WGS metagenome assembly VMHT01 (sample SAMN12280063, study PRJNA550983) | marine metagenome | isolation source: seawater sampled from same location over 5 years 0.02-0.2 micron viral filtrate | place: USA: collected off the coast of southern California halfway between the port... ...
AAGGATGCGGAAGATGTATCGCTGTGCCATTACCAAGGATCTTTTCCCGGCAAAGGAGATGCAGGTCGATCACATCGAGCCGGTAATCCCCGAAAAGTGGGGACGCAAAACTAAATATCTTGGCTACAATTGGAACGAGCTTCTTCCTAGATTGTTCTGCGGAAAAGAAAACCTACAGGCAGTCAGCAAAGAAGCACACAAGGCCAAGACAAAGGAAGAGAACGCAAAGAGAAAAAAGAAATGAACGACCAGCAAAGATTTAAGAAACACTTAGAGGAAAGTCACAATGCGGTTTGGATGATAGCCGACAGACTTGCTGGCAAAGGACACACCGTAACTGTCAACCCGACAAACTACATAAAGTGTCGAGAGAACTGGGATGACTTCTCTGATCGAGGGGACTTGTATATACAGCTAAGAGTTGAGGTAAAGAAGCTGGGAGTTAATTTCACCAACAGAAGTGACTGGCCCTTCGGGGAAAAATTTATAGTTTGTGCCAAACATTCGTTTGACGGGGCCAACCCAAAGCCTCATTGTTACTACATACTGAACAATGAAAAGACTCATGCCGCTCTGGTGATGAGCGACACTAGTAAAAGCTGGTACACTCAAAAAATAACAGACAAAAGATATGAGGATATGACACAAGATTTCTATCTGTGTCCCCTGAACTTGGTTAAGTTTATATCGCTATGACAATATTAAGATCGGAACCACAGCATAAAGTTGTGGTGTTGCCAAAAGATAGTGAAGAAAGAAAGAAGTGGCCCATATATTCAGGCGTACTCTCCCCCTTTCCCAATGCAATTGCAGCAGTGGCACGGCAATCTTATGCTGGCAACGAGAAGCATTGCGATCCTCTCAAACCTTTGTACTGGGAGTTTGATAAATCCAACGATCACCACGACTGCCTCATGCGTCATCTAATTGAAGAAGACTATGTGGCTGTTGCTTGGAGAGCTTTAGCTCTCCTTGAAACCAAAATCCAAAAACAAAATAATAATGGACCTAGATAAACTAAAACAAGACTACGCCAACTATCTTATTAACACGGCAACTATTGACCAAGTTAAAGATTTGGTCACATCCTCATTGACTGTTGTGGGATGTGCTAATGTACTCAAGCAACAAGCATTCAAAGCCATTGATGAGATGGGTGATGAGCAACGCGAGGAGCTTGATAAGCAACTCAATCCTCCTGCGGAAGACTCCTCAGAGGAAAAAACTTTAGACGGTAATCCAGACGAGTAATCTCTGGAGGGGTTTAATCTTTTTCCCTTATTGAATCCGTCGGGGCCGGGGTAATACCCGGCCTTTATTTTTTAGTAGGAGGCAAGTGAACCCCTAAGCCGCATGGCCTTCATTACATCGTCAGTAATGATGCCCTTCCTGCGATACTCGTTAATCAAAACTGAGTTGGTTGCACCTACACCAAGAACATTCATCAGCATCTCAGCTCTTTCGGAAGCCCCCAAACTTAGCAAGCTTCTATCAAACTCGCTGATGTTTCTTCTGGAATAGGTTTGTTCCTGCTTGAGCTTGGACAGGAGAGCCTTGCGTACTTTGATGTTGCCCTTGGTATTGGCTAAGATGTTTCTCCTTGTCTCTGCAAACGTGCTTCCTTCAATGGCTTCATAAGCATCAGACATTGTAGTAGCTTTGACGTAATCAATTGGCTTAGTTTTGTTCTGAGATATTTGAATTACGTCCGAGTTGGATACGTTGCTATCTTTGAATGTCTTGATAGCTTCATCATCACTAAGACCAAGAGTTTTCAGGGAATCATAGACAGTCATCAACTTATCCATTGATGCGTCCCTGTTTTTGTTAGCTTGCTGGTAAGCTCTTTGCCTTACGTCTTCGGGAGTGTTCTCATCCAAATTGTTGTAGCGACTTTTAATAAGTCTCATGTTTTGATTGGATGGATTGATTTTATACCTTGTGTTATCTTTTACGTTGAATGACGTTTGCCTGACACCCATCAGTCTGAGAACGAGCTGATTCTCTGTATAGTCTCCGGTTCCGTTGAGCGTTTCTACCCACTTATCAAGTTCACCAACAGCACTAGGAGTAAACAACTCTTTAAGTAAATAAGATGAACGATCATAAAGCCTTCCAAGGCCGTCCTCCTTTAAAGTAATTGGCCTACCATACTCATCTTGGTTTCTGGTTACATCACCAAGACCTTGAAAAACAAAAGAACCCTTTCCAATAAACCTGTCAGCTAAAATAGCTGAAACCTCTTTAATGCTATTGACCGTGCCTTTACCACTAAGAGCCGCATTTGCAATGGAATTGAATTCAGAAAACGGGTTTATATAGGAAGCATTTATATATGTTCCAGATCTTCCATCTGGGTTCATGTTTATAATCAAGTCCTTGTCCCTGTCATAGTCTGGTATGACAGTATTCTTGAGTGCCTCCATCTTTTCGGAGTCAACTCCGTTTGCATCGTTGTAGCTTTTAACCGAGTAACCAAATCCAGCAGAGAGAGCACCCAACATGGTTGAACGAAGAGCAAGTTCTTTTGTCATCGCAGACCTGTTGGCATTTGACAAGAGTTCTTGGCTCAGTCCCAAGTCATCTCCAAATGTACCCTTACCCATCTTAATCATGGTTCTAACATTATTAAACAGGTTGCGATAAAGCTCTCCAGTGAAGGCGGCAAACGGAGGAACTATACCAGCGGAAGAAGCCCACTTAAAAGTTTTATTAAGCTTGTTGTAGTTTTGGTATGTGTCATTTGTCAGGAAGGCTGCTCCTCTTTCAATCTCTTCAAGATATTTACTGTCGGACATACCTGATGGCTTGGGGAAAATCTTCTTCATCTTCTTCATGTTGCCCTTCCAAACAACATAACGATAAGCGTTGTCCGTAACTTGGTATCCCTTACTGAGAGGATCAAACACCTTGTTAGCAAACTGTCCCATCCTGCCATCACCCAAAGCTCTTACGGTATCAGCGGTGGAAACATCTGCCCCCATCATTCCATACCTACGCATCTTACCTACGTCATCCAAAAGCAACTGCATCTCCTTTGACTTAAGCCCAACTCTGGATGCTTTTGACACGGCTCTTCCAATCGGTTCAGCCACTCCCTGAATGTCTCCAAATTCATCAAGGCCCATTCTAATCCCTTTAAACAAATCCGTCCCAATTAGGTTAAAGTTTCCAGAGGCCAAAGCTGCAACGGCTCCACCCATAGCGTTGGTTGAGTAGGATATTGGACTAGCTATAACCTTGACGGCCTTACTTGCACCAACACCCACTCCATATAAATCTTTTAAAGCCTTAGCAAATCCGTTGGTTGAATCTTGTGCTACACCAGAAATGTTTTTAGCAAGTCCAGAGTGTGAAATTGCCATTATAGCATCAGCTACTTCTTCGGGAGCTGATATTTGTACATTTCCGCCAAACAGGTTTATTACTTTAGCATTATTAAATGGGATTCTAGGAATATCCTGAGTCTTTCCATCTATAGAAAGTATATTTATTTTCCCTTGCTGTTGAAGATCTCTTAATAATATTTCTTGACTCCTAAATCCAGCAATACGCTTTGCCAGCTTGCTGATTGTGCCAAACATTTGTTCGGCTGTATCCGCTTTACCTGTAAGGGGATTAACAAGTTCTCCGCCAAGAAACTCAACTAGTTCATCTGGAAGGGATTCCTTTCTGCTAAGAAGAACATCACTTGTTCTAAACTCTTCTAATGCTCCCTTGCCCTCGTTGAGCAATGAAACTCTTGTTTTAGGATTTGCTGATTTAGTTAAATACTTTTTGTTTATATACTGCTCTATCTCTTCCCTCTTCTTCTGAAGTATTCTTCCCGGACTTGTTATCTTATCACCGTTTGACTCAAAATAGTCTTTGTTCTTAAAAGACTTATCTCTCTTTAAAATCCAATTAATAAGCTTTCCTTTGGACTCTTTACTAGGAACATAATTAGCATCTTCAAACAATCTATACTCTGTTGCTAGATAGTTTTGAAACCTCATTGAGTCAATGATACTATTCTTGTTGGACATATCCCCGCCAGCTTCTTCAAGCATTGCACGTATAGCCAACGAATCTTCCTTACCAACAAAACCGTCCATAGTTTTGGGATCTACAAACTCAAGAAGTTCAGACTGTAGTCTTGATCTAGTTACCTTCCACTGGTCAAGGTCACCCTTGAGGTATTCTAGGTAATCGGGAAGTTTGGCTTTTCTTACAAAATCGCCACCCATGGATGACCCAGCTCTATGTCTCAGTTGCTCTGTGCCAGCCTCCTCAACAAACTCTCCAGCCTCATGTGGTGACGTAACATACTTCCTTATGTCATCCATAACAGTTGAGTCTGGATTTCTTTGAAGTTCTGCCGTTACCTTCTGACGAATGTTGTTTCCCAACTTTTCAGACTCAAGAACAACACCTTGAATTTCATCAATTCTGTTGTTAAGTTCTCTGCCCAAAACTCTAGAGGGAGCAAATGCGTTTAATGCTTTTATAAAAATATTTGACTGAGGTACATCAGCTCCAGATACGGGGTCCCTTGCATAAATAAGAGCCTTCAAAGCTGCCTCACTAAGAACTCCATTCTTTGCTTGAGATAAAATTTCGTTGAACTGTTTATCTAGTTCTTTTTCAGAACCAGCTACTGAAGATGGAAGTAACGCACGTTGTCCCGGAATTACATTGGTGGCAGATCTTTCATCAAACCCGATTCCTAGTTCTTCAAGTAATTTTCTTTTCCTTGGAACATTCATGGTAGACCAACTTTCTGTCAGCCCTTTTACTACCTGAATAGAAGTTTCATCTAGGTTTTTACCAAGAGACTTCTGCATTGAGTTACCCAATATGCCTCCGAATAAACTACCAAAAGCTGCACCACCTGCACCATACTGAAGCACTTCATCAAGGGATGGAAGGTCTCCATCGTTTATTAAATTCTCTACAGTAATTTCAGATACGCCAAGAGCTGATCCACGGAAAGCCTCACGCCTAACTGCACCAGAGATGGTCTTGGACCCATACCGATTCAGCCCTTTTGCAGCACTATCTAAAAGCTTTGTAACCTTACCTGCCTTACTTGCTGCCTTTATACCAGCAGCACCGGGAAGCAAGTTGACCAAACCAGCGGCAAACGCCCTTCCAAAATTGAACGGCTCATCGTTTATTTTTTGGTTGGCTACACTTCCAGCAAAGCCACCAGAAAAAGCTATTGGTATATAGCCAATACCTGTAGCTGCACCAAGAGCTTGAGAGGTTCCAGCAATGCCCACTTCGGCACCGAGGCCACCAAGCATTGATCCAACACTTGAATCCGAGGGACTATTTGCTAGTTCTTCTTCCTCTTTTTGTCTTAGATAATCAGGTCCTAGTGGGTGATACCTCATACAACAATATTGTTAGGCTTTACATTAGCCACTAATTATACGGATTGTAGCCCTTCCCGGCTTCACTGTCTTGAGACCTCAGCTGATTTTTTAGAAAACCTCCAGTTGCCCTGCCTGCTTCATTTATAAAACTTCCAGTTGCCTTGCCTGCGTTAACGAGGTCTTCCTTGAAAAAATTTATAATTGGTTGATCTGCCTGAAGAAGTTGATCTCGTGTAAACCCCATTTGTGGGACGTTGTTAAAATTGCCAAAGGGAGGCAGAGCAGGAAGACCTACATCGGCAGCCGCCTGAGCCGCTCTATATGGTAGCTCGATGTTTGGATTGAAACTTCTGCCCTCAAAGGCTGCTTGTCCTGCGGCCCGACTCTCATAACCCTGTTGCATTTCTAAAAGCTCTGCAATTCTTGGATCATTGGGATCGGAAGCTCCAATACTCTTTATATATACATCTAAAATTTGTGCAGACTCTACAGGAGTTTTGGCATTAAAATCATCGGGACTCACACCCATCTCTGCGGCTAACCGATTTATACTAGCGGGGTTCACTGCACTTTCATAAAGATCTTCATTTGCATAGACCCTAGATTCCGCAGCCTCGGCAATATTTTTTTCACGCAAAGACTTATAGTAGTCAGTCTGTGCATCTATAAGGGGTTTCTTGGAGTTTATTTCTTGAACATCTAAATCATACTGTTTTTTTCGGTCCTCCTCTTCTTTTTTAATTTTTGCAAGTTGAACTTCTTTGGCATCATCACTTAGTTTTTCGTTTTTTGCTATTTCTTCACGGCGCATTGCAATTGTTGCCAAATCGGCCTCTAACCTTGACTCCAACGCTGTTTGCTCACGAAGTGCTTTAGCTCGCAGAAACTTATTCTGCTCTTCCTGAAGTGTAACTTTATCATCCTCTCTTTTAGCGTCTCTCTCAGCGTTGGAAATTTCTGTTTGAAGCTTGGTTTCCTGTAAGGTGTCTGAAACAAATTCTTTTATTTTTTTAGCGGAAACCTTTTGGCCCTTCATATTTTCTCTGAATGCTTTAGGGCTAAACTTAGGGTCTTCTTCTCCAACAAAACTTTCAGCAAGAGCTTCTGCCATTACCTTGTCATCTCGGTTATCCTTGAAGTCTTTGATGACACCAGCAATGGAACCGCCAATGTTGGCATACATCTGTCCTGTTGCCGCTCCAGCTTGTGAGAGTGCCTGTATTGCCGCAGGGCTTACGGCCCCCAATCGGGGATCAACTGTGCTACCTAATACTGCCATAATAATTATCCTCCAAATATAGTAAGTCCACCACTTAACAATCCTCCGCCAAGAGCACCAAGACCACCAAACAATCCACCTTGAGCTTGGGCTGAACCAGCCATTGCTCCAGCATCAAGAGCTGTCTGATTAGCCTGTTGCTGTAAAGCCATATTAACACCCAACATTGGATCGGTTGCTTGTGGTGTGGTTCCGTACATTGCTTGCTGCTGACCCATGCCAGCCACTTGTAGACCCGCTGCTTGAGAAGCAGGGCGACCGAAGAACGCTCCAACATCTGGAGACATTTGCTTTTGCATAGCAAACGCCTGACCAAGAGCTTGCCCTTCTTGGGCTTGCCTTTGCTGCTCCATTCCAAATTGCTGTCCATATAGGGAAGCCAATGCAGATTCCTGCTGTGCTTGCTGCTGTGCAAATCGGGCTGCCTCTTGAGCTCCAAGACCAAACTCCCGAAGCTGCTGTTCTCTACCTGCCATTTCTGAAGCAAAGCCAGCTTGGGCAATGTTCTGAGCCAGTCCAGTTCCTTGCAACTGCTGAGCCATGCGAGCCTGCTCCAAAGAGCCAGCCCCACGGAGAGCCTGTTGACTAAGACCAGCCTGTTGAGCTTGTAGCTGGGCAGCAGTGCCGGTTGCCCCAACACCCATTTGCTGCATGGCCCTCTGTTGAGCCAAACGCTGTTGAGCCATTGCCTCAGTGGTGCCAGCCATCTGTCCACCCATTCCCATGCGTTGCAACTCCTCGGCTGTCCGGGATTGTTGCATAGCCTGCTGTTGACCAAGAAGCTGCTGAGCAGCCATAAGGTCGCTAACCTGATCCTGTCTCCTAGCCTCTGAGGTGCGTCCTGCAATGCCAGCAGCAGCGGAGATGTCCATCTCCCTACCTTGCCTAGCACTAAGAGCCAAAGACTCCTGAGCCACTCTACGCTCCTGTTCTGGAGTGAGCGTTCCAGCACTTCTGGCAAGTCCTAAAATTTGTTCCTGTATAGCCTGCTCTTCAGCAGATGGTCCAGCAGCTTGGAACCCAAGTTGACGCAAAGTTTGCTCCTGTAAAGCTTCCTCCACTGGAGAAGCCGCGCGTTGCTCGGCACTTAAAGCTTGTTGTCCAAACTGACCAAGAGCTTGAGCCTCAGCCGAAGGAGCTTGACCAGCCGCTCGCAACAAAGCCTGTTCCGCAGCTCCAGCCTGTGGACCCGACAACAGGTTTTGAATTTGACCAGCAACATCTTTCTGTCCCTGAGTTTGACCCATAGCCTCTCGGTCCATGAGAGCTTCTGCCCCAGCTTGAACTTTCTGGCCAAGAGGCCCGCCGGGAGTTTTAGCTCCAATGCTTTGGGCTAGCTCTGCCAGCCCAGTTTGGGCAGCGGAAGGAGTGCCGGATGCAAGTTGCTCAGCCCTCTTAGAAGCCAAATCTGCCAAGCTAGTGGAAGCTGGATCTACTTGTCGGTATAGGTCAACCAAGTCTGGAGCAAGCTCAGAAATGGTTCTAAATTCATTTTCGGCAGCGGCCTTCTTTAGCTTTTCTCCAACCGCAAACTGGCTTTCAACAGCCATGCGTGAAAGCTCCAGTATTCCGGGATTTTCCGTAAGCACTGCATCCGCAGCGGTTTCAAACTTGCCTTCCAGATTGGCAATGGCGTCATCACTCAATGCCCCGCTTTCTTTCAGCGTGGTAAGTTCATTTGCCAAGTTTTGAATTTCGGTTTCTCTACGCTGTTGCTGGCTAGCTCCAAAGCGTTCCTCCAACTGAGCATCATCGAACTCAAGCTCTGCTCTAATTGTGTCTAGTGTTTGCTGAAACGCAGCTTGGTTTTCATCGCCCATCCCAACGTAGCCAACATAGTCGCTTTCAAGCTGGCGCAAACGCTCGCGCTCTTGGTCCGAATTAAACCCAGTTTCTTTCAGAGCATCAATGCGCTTGTTAATAGAACCCTCCTGATCTGCTCTCTGGGTTCTAGCCTGCTGAAGTGCAGACTCCGCTTGTTGTCTCTGCGCAAAAGCCTCTGGGCTAGATCCTCCAAACAATGCAGTTGCATAGTCTTGCAACGCCAGTCGCTGCATTGCTGGACGAATTTCACCTTCAGCAGCAATGATGTCTGGAGCTGCTTCCTTGTAAGCCCTAGAAGTGTCCTTTATTTGTTGAGCTACATCTATTGGCTGAACTTGTGGTGCGTCTATTCTTGTGCTACCCATATCTATTCCTCTTTAAAAATTCCTGTAGTACATTACCCCTTCCCACATCTTCTTGTTACCAAGACGTTCCATGTTGGGAAAAAAATTGCTGCCCTTATCACACATTATAAAAGCACGGTGAACACCATGCGAGGCATACTCGTTCTCAAGTTTCTTGATGGCCCGAACACTGTCCAACGCCTTTGCCCTCTTGCTGTCCATCCACCACCAAACAAGTGGTGCAGCACCAACACTGGCAGAACCAATGATGTCGCCATCCTTGCGGAAGATGTGAGTTGGCATAACCACATTGTGATTGTCGGCGAGCATACGCTCTGACAAATGTGGCAAAGATTTTTCGGTAACGTGTGAAATGCTTATCATCCTTCTAGTGTTTGAACTCTAGCTTCCAATGCCTCAATCTTGGCTACAGCCTCTTGCAGTGCTGCGGTCAGGAGTGGTACTAGTTTAGATTGGTCAATGCCCTGATAGTCAGGAACACTTCGAGTGTCTCTCACTGCTTCAGTAACTAGAACACTTTCGGTGTACTCTTCCTGAGCAGGAGTTAGTTCGTTGCCGTCTTCATCGTAAGTAGCTTCTACTGCTGGGTGAACAACATCTTCATAGACCGCAGGAGATACTTCGTACTCCTGATCTTTCATTGCGTCCTTAGTTCCTGTTATTGCCTCTGGGACAATATCAGAAACTTCATGAGCAAAGAAACCATCTACTGTAGTATCAGCATCTCGTTTAAAGTTAAAACGATACGGCTTGAGTTGTTTTAACCGATCAACGCCATCTGTAATATCCACTTCGTTTTCTTTCAAACGATAGTCAGAGGATGTATTGTACGCCGTAGAACTTGAAGTAATTCTAATCGTACCAACAACGTTGTCCTGATCTCCACTTTGACCATTTAGATCAGCAAATTGTACCACTGTATCGCTTTGAGCGTTTAGCGTGGTGTCTGTTGCGAGGTATAGCGACCACTGATCTTTACGAGCCATGTAAAGCGTTGAACCGTTAGATCCACCATCTTCTAGTACCGCACCAAATGTACCAGCACTGTAACCAGGAAACGATCCTGCACCCGATACGTTTTGTGATAAATTTCCGTGTATGCCGACGTTGTAGTTTGTATCAATAGTTAAAGCGTCATTATCAACAGTATTGCTACCTGCCCTATAACCGATGGTAAATTCGTTAGTGTCCTCGCCGTGTGCGTACCACCAACGACCACCATTGCCCCAGATTCCTAATCTAGCGCCACTGGAATCATACAATCCCAATTTGGCATTACCTCCCAATTGAGTGCTTATATCCGCATTGGTTCCAATGCCCAAAATACCGCTCGTGTCAAAGCGAGCCATCTCTCCCTCTTCGTTATTAAACTGAAGAACGTCATTAGATGGAGACAAAACAATTGGGTAGTGCACTGTCCCTGCCGTGTTTGTAACACCTAGATACAAGGCTTGGTCTGCAATGCGATGACGCAGGTAACCAGCTCCGCTTCGGTAAACATCATATGCTCCGTTGAAATTCTGAGTTGCCCCATCAAAACGAACAGTAGAGGTGAATCTAGCATTTCCATTTACGTCAAGCCGATAGGAGGGCGTCGAGTCGTTAATGCCGACGTAGCCATTAACACCATCAATTCTAACTCGCTCGGTAACAACGCTACTAGAACCACTAGCCCAATTAGAGTTGGCATTGAACGTTATATCGCCAGCAGGGTATTGCCAAATTTGAGTAGCCCCTGTATTACTATTTACTCCAAATGATTCCCACTGAGAGCTGCCTTTTCTATAACCGTTACCATTATATGTTACGGCATAAGAACCACCCGTGTTAATCGCTCCGTATACGTCGTTAGAACCTCCTTGACCAATCGTTAACCAAGTGGTGTTTGTAGTCCACGCATCGGATGGTCTATCAACGACCAATGTTTCTGCAACATTGACATCTCCATTTACATCCAAGTCAAAAGCAGGCGACGTCGTTCCTATGCCGACATTGCCACCATCATTAATCCTTACTGCTTCTGAATCATCTATTTCAAAGGAAAATGAGTTGTTCGTGGTGAACCTAAATGGCTCACTTGTACTGTCAGATGTAGGCGTTTTGATCTGGAAGTCTCTAGTGTTAGATCCCAAATCAGATTGAAATTTAGCTAAAACAACATCAGTGCCATCGTTGCGTACGTGAAGCTTTGAGTCAGGAGACGTCGTGCCTATGCCAACGTTGCCATTACCCTTGATGCGCAACCTCTCAGTCAGGGTGCTATCAGTATTTGTGTTTCTAGTAGAAAACGCCAAATCTCCCTGAGTGTTATTACTCCCACTTGTTGCTAAAGCTTTAATTGCTGCAAACTTCCAAGCTCCACTAGCAGCAGAAAACAATATAGTGCCACCACTGTTTGTAGAAGTTCCGTTTCCAGCAACCTCCAAGGATGTAGCTGTGGCAGTGTTAATAGAAGAAGTTTCTTCATCATTCCCTACAACGTGAAGAGCGTTTGCAGGTGACGTAGTTCCTATGCCTACGTTGCCACCATCGGGTTGCAGAACTAAATTTGTTCCAGAGGATTCTGCGTTGTTTGTAGCCTGAATCGTGGAATACTGAGTAACTCCAGTTTCAAAGTATGCACCGAGAACTAAACGCTGGTCGATGTTGTCTATGCCGATTTCCGTGCGACTTCCGCTAGAATCTCCAAAAACAGAAAGCTTATGATCAGGAGACGCAGTGCCTATACCCACGTTGCCTGACGAGTCAATATTGATTCCATTTGTAGATCCAGAAAAACCAGATCCAGTCACTAGCTTTAAAAGAGACGCACTGTAGTCATATCCAATGCGAGCTTCACGAGCAGATCCACTTGTATCAGTCTGCAAAGCAATAATTGCATCGCTAGTAGTCCCGCTGGAAATGTAAACATCAGAGGCAGATGAAGCGTTATTAACGTGCAGTTCTCCTGAAGGACTAGTAGTGCCAATGCCCAACCCCTCCGCAGACGCATCCCAGAACAACTTAGCCGTTGATCCTGTGTCCTCATAACCTAGGTTAATATCTCCCGTTGCGTGGTCTATTAAAATGCGAGTCTTTGGGCTGCTGCCATCATCGTTGACGGTTTGAATATACAAGTCACCGCCCCCATTATCAAAGCGTGTGTTTAGGTTTGTTGTGTCTGTTTCATAAAATGTTAATGTAGGGCTTGAATCGCTGATAACAGCATCATTCATCGTGGCTGTGCCTGTAACGTCAAGGGCTGTACTTGGCGACGGCGTCCCAATGCCGACACCCGTAGCGTTAATACGCATCTTCTCGTTACTAGATCCATCACTGTTTACATGAAAACGAATGTCTGTACCACTGTCTTCCGTGAACAACCTTAATGAACCGTCTGCATAAACTTGTGCAGGATTAGATGAATTTGTCTGCCTAAAGAAAATGCTCTTGGTTGTGCTTGATGAACCATCCAATTTAATGGCAACGCCATCTGCTTGCACCTGAAGGGGAGCTGTAGGAGACGTGGTTCCAATACCAACTTTGTCGGCAGACGCATCTACAAACAATGTACCTGAGTCGAAGTTGGCATCGCCAGATGCTTCCAGTCCACCAACTACCAAGTCAGCAGCGGTGTACCCAGTGCCTGAAGTATTAACCGTAGTTGTAGGCTCAACTTCAAGCCCCTTGAAAAGCTTAAACTTATCTGAGTCACTAGCATCCTTAAATAAACCAGCGTACTTAGTTGTAACACCAGAGTTTAAAGAGTAGTCTCCGTACAAACCAACATCCACAGAGTTTGCGGCATTCTGGTTTGCTAGTTCAATTAAAGGATCTTCAACCGATAGCGTCTGCGTATTAACCGTAGTGGTTGTACCATTTACGGTAAGATTACCAGCTATAGTTACATCGTCAGGAAGACCAATAGTTAAAGTGTTATTCGATACTGATGTTTCTATCTCGTTAGTAGTGCCAGCAAAATTAACTGTCTGTCCGGGAGGAATAGGATCGTCGCTTCCTGAATCGCCTCCAAGAATCCAACCACCATCAGCGCTAACCTGAGCATCAACATAAGCAGTGGTAGCCACCTTGGTTGAGTTGTCGCCAGAGGTTTGAGTAGTTGCCGTAACGCCACTAGCAAGAACTGATGAAGCAGTTACATTCCCAGTTAGGTCTCCTGTTACATTCCCTGTAAGAGGACCAACAAGAGACGTACCAGTAATTGTCGTTCCTGTAATTGCAGCAGCAGATGCTGCTCCGATTATTGCTCCATCTATAGCTCCACCATTAACATCTATAGTGGAAAACGTGCTAGTTCCTGTAGATGTAACATTACCTGTTAGGCTTCCAGTGACATCACCTGTTACGTCTCCCGTCAGGTTTCCTGTGACGTTACCAGTTACTGAACCAGTATGTGAACCTGTTGTATCACCAGTAACATCTCCTGTAACATTACCTGTAAGATTTCCTGTGACATTACCAGTGACATTACCAGTTACGCTTCCTGTATGTACACCTGCACTGTTGCCAGTTAAATCACCTGTTACGTTCCCAGTGACATTACCTGTCACATTGCCCGTTACGTTACCAGTAAGAGCAGCCGTAATTGTACCAGCAGCAAAGTTTCCTGAAGAATCACGAGCTACAACCTTAGAGGCAGTGTTTGCTGATGTAGCATCTACTGCCAAAGTAAGTGCTGCACTTTCAGATCCACCATCACCACCAGTGATGTACGATCCATTAGTAACACTCTGTACATAATTTCCAGTGGTGTCAGTACCAAGGGCTACGCTATTAGCCTGAATTGTTGCAGCACCACCAGCAGCAATAAGAATGTCTCCACTTACATTCCCAAAAACTTGGTCTTCTAAGTTAGAAAAAGTAATCTTTCCATTGCCGCTATCGGTGTTATCCACCATAGCTACAAAGTCATCTTGAGCTATACTCGTTTCTGTAGCGAGTTCATTTAGGTCTAAAGATACGGTGAGCGTTTGCCCACTAGCTGCGGTGTCTAGTCCAGTTGCACCAGCAATAGTAAAAGTTTGACTGTCCAGATCGACAGATCCAGTTCCGCTGTCCCCGGCAAAGTCTAGGTCTTCAGCAGTTAGTTGAGTGTCAACATACGCTTTTATGCTCTGCTGGGTAGCAAGAGATGTGGCGGAGTTGGAGGACATATTGTCCTCATCCAATAAAGCCACTTCCGCAGGAGCAGCAGCTCCACCAGAAACATTACCAAGAATCTTGTAGTTTGCTAGGTTTTCAATCTTAGCCTTAGTAACATTGCTATCCGCAATAAGTGAGGTTGTTATGTTAGCAGCAGCAATTTTGGCAGTGGTTACGTTGCTGTCTGTAATTTTGGCAGTGGTCACCGCACTAGCAGCAAGCTTACCGGTACTGATACCCAAGTCTTTTACGATGATTGCTCCGCTAGATAGCTGAGTTGTAGAATCGTCTACAGATCCTGAAGCAAATGTAGCTGCATTAGCTATATTGTTTAGCTTAGTCGATGTAACCTGATCGCCGTCAGCAAAAGTGTTTCCTGTTGTTAGTATAGCCATTATTCTGCCTTTTGTAAACTTCTAAATGTGGTAGCCCCTGCGACCTTCAATGCCCTAAACTTAGGACGACCTTTAGTCGTAGTCATCTTAAATTGCAATCCGTAAGCTCTCCTATTCCCAAATCTTCCTCTAAGTGATACATCTTCATCTATTGGTATCTCTTGCCCATTAAGGTCGGAGACGGAACCAAGATCTATTATATCATCAATGTTCTCAGTTATTGCCTCTAAATTTCCATCAGAGATGTTATTTGAGCTAGACTCCAAATGAACCTCGAAGTTATTCCACTTTTTTCGGTCTATCGAATTAAGAGTAAACATCCTAGAAACAACAGAGCTGCTTACGGTAGACTGAACTTGAGGCTGGCCAATTTGAACAACGTAACGATCTATGTCATCGTTTCTATATTCAATTCTATGGACGCCGCCAAATCGGTTTATTGCATACACCCCACGCACATCGTCTCTTCCTCCGACCACTAGGTGCGTGAAGTCCCAAGCAGAGTCGTTTATGGAATCCACAGACTCCCATTGCTGATTAACAAAATTGTAAATTAACAAGGCGTTGTTTGTGGAAGAGTCATCCAGTGGAACGGCAATGTAATATCTATTGTCAAAATAAACAGACTTTGCCTTGTAGGAATATTGCTTATTTATCCGCTGAATTGTACCTTCAATGGAAGCTGAAAGAGGAATGTCCTTTCCTCTCAAGTTGTACAGGTCTTGGAAGTTTAGACCATACACCCCGTTGTCGGAAAGGAAAAGCATGGTGTCTGCTACTTGGATAATAGTGTCCCTAGACACACAACCAATCTCACCGGTAATCAGCTTAGAAGTAGCCTCAGTTAAATTAAAACTATTGGAAACAAGATGTATGCTGTTCCGATTAAAAACTATAAGTTGATCATCGGAAAAAGAATGAAAGCCTACAATAAAGTCAGACTTGCCTGCATTAAATCTAAACTGACCTTGTATGCGGTCATATGTATCAGCATCTAAAATGTCCGAGAAAATAGCTTCATCAACTATTCCTCTAGAATTTATAGTTGCACTTCCGCTAGATCCAATGACGTCAAATTCATACGGGACCACCAATCTACGTTGATGGTAAACAGCAAACTGAGGAGCTGGAGAGTGAATAAATCCAGCCCCAACCGAAGGAACTGCTGAAAATATTGGATTGGCTAGCAAGCTTTCTCCATCAGTAACATGACTTTCTAAGCCTTTTGGTTCTATGATAAACGAAAATCCTTCAGCTACCTTAACAGTTTCATCTCCAGTTATTGTGGTAGAAGGATTCTGGGAAACATGAATAGTAAACTGGGTTGAACTAATAACCTGCGTTACAAACCTATTTCCATCAATCTTACTATCGCTAAATCCAGCAATGGTAATTGGGTCTGTCAAAGACAGGCCATGATCTGTAGCAGTAGTAAGGGTAACCTTATACATGCCATCGTAATCGCCTCCGCTTACCGAAGCCGCAGATGCAGCAGATATGGAAACCGTAGAACCTTGAACATATGTCTGATAGACAGTAAAGTTTGCATTCTGTTTTAACCCAGATGTCTGAGCAGAAGCAGAAGGATCTACCACAAACAAATTGTTTCCTTCTATTAAATTATGAGTGGCAATTACGGAAGCCACGTTGTCCGTTATCTTAAACTCTCCGTTAGATGTCACAAAATGAACCGGCTGGTCATAATCCCCATTTGCTACTAAAGTAAATTCTAAGCTGCCACCAATATTGCCATCCCACTCAAGAGCAATTTGACCCTTTCTAAATATGTAAATTTTGTTAAAAACTTGGGTCATGGTAGACCCTTCAGGCACACTCTCTCCAATTGGGTAAGACAGAATAGTCGTGGTTTGGTCAGATGTCTTAACAATAGCAGCACTGTTGGTAGCCGCACAAGCTATGTAGGACAAAGAGTCGTTGTTTGGGTCTGAATACTCGCACGATGCCTCAATGTTGTTTGTAGCAGTGTCATTGATCTTCATCCCAGTAACAGTCATTGTTCCGGTAGGAGTGGAATCTAGTGAAGATACCGTGTAGCTAATTGAGTCAGCATCAATGACAGTGGCAACAAAGTTGCCGTTGGGGTTGATAACCCCAGTGTATGAAAGTCCACTAATATTAATGCCAGTTCCGTTAACAATTCCATGACTAGCTGAAAAGTTTACAGTGATGACATCGCCTAAACGATTATAAGAGCTAACAGACGGAATAGACTCGTACAAATAGAAAGGAGTAGTAAACACAGCAGCAGGGAATGGAGCGGCAAAAAGCTCAATTCCTTTTCTTGGTTGCCATTGGCCGTTCAGGTCCATCCTGCCATTATTAGATTCACGCAAGATTCCTGAGCTCAGTTGATCTGGCCGCACCTTGTTATTGAACCCAACAAATCCCGAATCCAAATCCTCTATGATTTGATCGTCTAAAGCTCCGTATCTGTCGTATCTTGCCATTAGCAGTTCCAAGCCCTGCGGCTCCAATAGTTAGCTGATAGTTTATTACTTTTGCCCTTAATGCCGCCTGACCTTGCACAGTAGCTTTTCTTTCTGGCCGGGTTACTCTTCTTGATGCTCATATTAGCATCTCCAAACCTAACAATCTTTTCCTTGCCGCCCTGACAAGCCTTCACAACAAACTTCTTCCCGCCAGACACTTGCCTTTTAGGAACGTTGCACTTCATGCTTTTCTTATTTATTGCCACGTCTTACCGCCTTTACTCTTCTTGGTCTACCTGCTGGTTGACCTAGTTTCTTTTTCTGAGCTATTCTTGACCGTTTCTGTGATGCAGTCATTTCTCCTTTAGTTACAGGAGTTTTGCTGCTAACACGCTTAGATGGGCGACAATAAGGAGTACCACGACTTTCCCCTTTGCGGCGACCACAAGGCTTACCAGTGCGTACATCTACCCACTTTTCCTTGAACCACCGCTTAAGAGCAGCACCTTCCTTTGTCCTCCGAACAGCCATTACTTCTTCTTACGCTTGCCCCAGTTGGCAGCACCAACCTTACGGCATTTAGCTATCGCTCCACTTGCATACGCAGATGGGAACACTTTGTACCGTGCCTTAACCTTTCTGTAGCAAGCGTCCTTTGGCATGACTATTTCTTTCCTTTGCCACCTTTACCGTAGCCACCACATGATTTGCGTTTTCCGTACTTCATATTATTCCTTAATGTCTAAGTAGTTTTTGTCTTTGAGTTCAAAATTTATGCTACCATAGCTTTTTAGTTTTTCTACAGTGCTTCCAATTTCTTCCATGTTTTTTTCTAAATACTGTAACCTTAAATTTTGTTCAGCATCATCAGGTAAAGCTCCCAACTCTCCTCTAGGCCATTTAATACGGAACTCAGTATTCATTCCTATCTCTACGTCCCTGATGTTTTGAGCGTTCTCTAAGGTAGCTATACGGCCTGTCATATTAACGTACCCCGTCACACTAACTACCGTGAAACCAATCAACGCAATCAAGTTACGCAGAGGAATGGTGACTGCTGTATCTTCACTTACTTTCATTATTTAACCTGAGAGGAGCCAAAGTAAAATCCTAGTAGTGCTAGCATCCCCTGTCTAACTTCAGGCAGTAATACAAACCCTTCTAAATGTTTCCACTTGTCAGCTCCGATTCCTATAAATTTAAATATACCAGACTTACCACCCTCAACAGTTACAGGGATGTCGAAGAACGCCATGACAAAGGGAGCAAATACCACTGAAAACAAGATGCACATAGCGATGAGTTTTCTAACCCAAGCTCCTCCTTCATCGGATCTTTGTGCTGCTTTATCTGCTGAATTATCTGCTGCATCCTGCTTTTGAATCATGGACTTGATAGCATTTGCTTGGATGTTCATTTGAGCCGAGATTAGTTTCATTACAAATCCCGTGACTCCGCCTCCAAGCATTGCCACCAATTCACCACTCATCGTTTTCTTAGTTCCACTATCGTTTTATATACCCAAAGACCCATGTATGCTATCGTACACACCGACGCGACAATAGACAATACCTCGCTAATTCCTTGAAAAGAAACAGCAAGGATTGATCCTGTCGCTCCCAAGCCAAGCTTGTTTAGCTCAGGATTCATTACACAAACTGTGAAGCGTGTACAATGGAAGTACCACCAGATCCCAAGAACTTTGCTGCTTTTGCACTAAGTGCACTAAGGGTAATGAGACCCTTTTCTTTTAGCAGAAGATGACCATTGGATGCGGTAGGAGCACTGCCGTCAAATGTTACGATGACGTTGTTGTCTTGGACATCAATCATAACGTATTTGGTATCTTCATCAAATGCTGCAAAAGAAACTCCAGATCCTGATGTAGCACAGGATAGGTTTTCTCCAGCAATAGTGCCATTGGGACGAGGGTATAGGTTTGTTACTAGACTATTCATTATCTTGATTGTTGAGTGACGTATGTATGAAAGCGTTTGGTAATGGTGTTGTTGTTCATGTTCTGGTCCGACTTTTCTAGTTCGGTTGCCAAATATGACTGAGCAACTTGCTCTTCAGCCATTGCCTTTTCATGCTGACCATCCATACGCAGAAAATCTGCATAGGTTGCATGAGCCGTAAAATAGAAAAACTCCAATGGAATCTCTTGAGTTGTTTTGTCCCCGGTTAAATCAAAGGTACTAGGAATGTCAGTAAGCTCTTTCTTATAAGTAACAAATACCGAAGAAGCATCAGAGGTGGTTAAATTGAGAACGTGGGCTCCGTCTGACTCTACAAAAAAATCAAACTCTAATGCCGAGTTCTTCAAAAATGGCTGGCTTCTGTGTATTCTAAGAAACTCAGCAATGTTATCCTTGTCCGTTTGAGTGTAAGGAACAACAGAATTGGTTATAGTTCTTTCCTCACCAACGGTCAAATATCTAGGCCAAACAGAAATGGTTTGGTAAGCCTCGAAAATTCTACGCTTTGCAAAGTTTAAAAGCTGAGTCTTTTCGTTTGTAGTAAATGAGGTGACCCCGGCCAATGCCGTTATTAGGTCATACAAATCTCTGTTATACTTTACTTGCATCAAGCGTTATTCGGGCTTAGCTCAGGGAACTTTTTGTTAAAATAACGTAAGAACTCTCTACTGTTTACAGTGTCGTGTCCGTACTTGTTTACTAATCTAAAATAATCACGAGCAGGCATATTAGCCACGCACTTACCTAAAACGGGATGGGTCTTGCCGACATTAGTCTTTGCTTCTTTAGCAGCTTGATTGATTCGATCTTGCTCCTTTGCTTTCTCCATCTTGAATCCAGTTTGGATTTCCTTCAAGAAAGCAGCATTCACTTCACCATCTGTATATCTTGGTAGCTTAGTAATTATTTCCATAATTTAAAAAAAAAGGGGGAGGCAGGTATTAGCCTAACCTCCCCCAAATTAATGTGAAGTAAAAAGCTTACGCAACTTCTTCGATCTTGCCGTGAGCACCGGGGTGGTAAACACCAAGGGTCAAAGCACAATCAACGTAGCCACGCTCACCACCACCCTGATTCGGGAGGCGAGTCGATCCCATTGGGATAAGCTCATGTACACCGTAATACTCAGGATTGACCAAGTAAGCAAAGTCCTTGTTAGTCGTATCGGGCATGCAATCAGGATTGCCATTGACAATCGAAATCATGCCGTGATCGGACTGATAGAACTCAACACTAAGTTTGATCTGAGCTGAGTCACCGTTGTAATTAACGGTACGAACGCTGTCTGCATCGGTTCCACTTACGCCAGCAGTGCGAGCAAAGTCGGAAATGATGCGACGAACAGCAGTGTCAGCAACCATAGTGATGTTGTTGGTCGTGCCGGTAACACGGTACATAGAAGTGACCAAGTTGTTCAAAACTGTTTCCGTGAAAGCACCTTCATCAGCAGCATGAATGCTAGCAGCAGGAGTGCGGAATCCAGCAGGAACATCAGAAGGACCAGCAGAGTCGATCCAGTCACCAAGACCACGCAAAGCGTAAGCTGTGTCAGATCCGTTTTCAGCAGCGCGATCTTGCGTACCACAGAGGGTAGCTTCGATGTCACGCTTCAGTTCACGGATGGACTTAGCTTCAGCTTGAGCAATTTTAGCAGGACCAACGCTGTCAACAGCTTCCTGAAGATCAGAAACCTGATAGTCGCGACGGAACTTCTGAACGTAGTTGCCAAGACGAGCTCGTCCAGCAAACTGATCGGTGAAGGTTCCAACGTCAGCACCTTCACGGATACCGGTAGTTGAAGGAGAAGACAATGCGTCTACCGTCCACTCAACGAACGTTGCGGATGCTTTCTGCTTAGAAGCAGAGGAAAGGACTGGAGTTTCTTCAGGCGCGAGGATAGTCAAGACATCAGTCAAGTCTTCTCTGTTGGAAACACCAGAACCAGGATTAGTTGTGTCGTATGTATTTGAGAATGCCATTTTAGCGATTAATTAATTGTAAGGTTCTTAAAGTGATGAAATCGTCTTTGAGTCCAGATGATTTAAATCGGGTTTTATGATCTTTCATAGCTTTCACAGAAAGCCTTTCAGTTTTTTCAGACATTGCAGAAGCTGGAGTTGAACCTCTAGGGGGTGTTAGCTTAACCGCTTTCTTGTTAGCTGGCTTGCTGGTATCCGCTATTGGTTTTCTTCCATACATACTGTTTACAGCGTGAGACATGAAGTAGGGGATTTGAGAATATAAATCAGGAGCCGATTCCTCTAGCTGCTGTAGCCTTGGGTCATTCATAATAGATATAAACTGACTTTTTAGCTCGTTATCATTCTCATCTCTCAACCAATCAAGCTCTTCTACTGCCTTATTGCCCAACTGCTGACGCATTGTTTTTGCGTCCTCCAAACTCTGTAGCTTTTGCAACTGGTCTGGAATGTATGCGTCACGCGATTTTCTGGCGCTTTGAAGAGCTTTACGCACTTCGGCCTTAGTCATCGGGCGACCTTCTACTGTAGTTATTTCATCGTCAGCAGAATATTCATCGGACTCAAACAGAAGATCCTCCGCCCAACTAATAACATCACTCACTTCATCAGACTTCTTTTGAAGATCTTCAAGGGTTGATAAATTAGAAAGCGGGTTGTCTTTAACTTCAGGCTCTTTGATTTTTAGTTGCATAGTTTGCAACTCTTCCTCAACTGCCTTCCGTTTAGCTGTAAGCTCACTGATGCGAGACTGCGCGCCGGGAATGAGTTGCTGACGCAAAACGTCTTTTTCCTCATCCGACAAACTGTCTAAATTAAACTGTGAAAGAACATCATCCTCGGTAGCCTGTTCGGAAACTGGTTCCTCACTTAACTCCTCAGCCGATTCTTGAGACTCCTCTTCGGGCTGTTGCCCTAGAATTGCCTCACTACGTTTCTGAACAAAGTCAGACGCAGATATGTTTTGGTTGTCCACTGATTCTGGTTCAGCCTCAGCGATGGCTGTGTCGATTTCATCGTTCATAACTGTTTCCACTATTTACGCCTAGCGATTGCGTGGAAACATACTATCACAATTTACAAAAAATCTTTGTGTCTTTTTTCTAGTTTTTTTAAGTCAACCATTTGTAATATCTGATCGTATGTAATAATCCTTCCAGATATTTGTTGAAGCTGTTCTGTGGGAGCCTCGTGCATATCACCTATACACTCCTCCCGCAAAGCCTCTATTACCTTAATGAAACGAGCAAAATGCTCGTAGTTGTGCAAAGATTCTATATCTTTTTCTAGGCTCATTGATCCATGTTCTGGGTTTGAACTCCACCCATCTGGGCAGGTGCTGTACCAATTTTACCTATTTGAGCGTTCTGAGCTTGCTGCATAGAGAACTGATATTGGCCCATATACTTTTGCAAACGCTGCGAGAAAGCAGGATCAGTTTGCATACGCTGGGCAATATCCGGCTGCTGCAAGTATTGCTGAATAATTTGCATAGCCGCTTGAGCTCCATTAGGACGTGCTGGCATTTCGATTCCCGCATAAATTTTAGATAAGTCATCTGTAATGTCTTTAAGAATTTGCTGCTGTGCAGCCTCTACCGGTTGAAGAACGCTATCAGCTAAGACCGGATCTACACTCCCAGCAATTAACGTTACTAAATTATCTACGTTTATTCTTCCATTGCGATCCAACTGAAGCAAAGAAATCATAGAGTTTAGTTTATTCTCCTGCTTTTCTGGATCAGTGTTCTGAACATCGTAAGAAATTGTTATGTCAAAGCTTTCATCTGGATTGCCTTTACTAAACATCTGAGGATCTGGAACACCAGTAACCTGAAAAAATATACTGTCTGGGCCAAAACGCTGGAAGCATTTATAGCACATTGATATGACCTTGGAGCAATGGGTCAAAAATTTGTCTACCAAGAACTGCTGCCTTATCTGGCTAACTGGACCTTCACGATCCAAACCTACAAGCCTATCGGCCTGAGCCTCTTGGGTTTTCTCCATCTCAACCGATCCCTGATTGTACACAGGAGCAGGGCCAAACTCAAAGTCTCCCTTACGGCGATATGGTATCATTCGACCCGGACCCCAATCTGTAGGAGCCTGTCCGACTGGATGAAGGATGGGTGGCACTGTTGCCAAGCTGTTTCGGTCAATCCGACTATCGCGTTCAACCTTCACTTGGTTTTGTATTCCACGCAGCAAGTCAGGTATGGTCATCGTATCGTACAACCTTTTGCTATCTTCAGATAACTTAGTTACTACAATTGGATAGTCTTCGTATCCGTTAAGTAGCTCAAACTTTGCATAACCGGGAATGCCGTCAATTCCGTTAAACTCACGATGAAATACGGTGCAATATATTCCCTCGGAACCATCCTCCTTGTCTATCAATCTTTGGTAACCGTAAACAATTTCAATAAGCTCTTCAGCTTCATAGGCATTATCGGTAAGACTAATAGATCTGCGTCCCTCTTGTTCACGCTCAATAGAATCTATGTTTACCCCACGATAACGCTCAATAACGTATTCTACAAAATTTTCATCCCAGCCATCTGTAATAACCTTGTTCTGCAACTCCTGCGGAGTGTAGTAGGTTTTCCAAAAACAATATGGAGCCCGCTGAGGATCGGTAACATACGGAGGAAAAATGAAGTCTCCGTCCGGGGCTAGTGTTTTTACCTCTGGAGCATTTACTTGGCGGCGTACTATTGGTAACTCAGCAACTCCTAGTTCTCTCAAATCATTTAAAGCTTTATTGGCCCTAGATTCAGAAACACCATCAAAGCTAGATTGCAACATCCGAACAACCTGATCGTTGTCGTTTTCAGAAACAATCATCTCTCCCAACTCTGGGTTCATAGCAGATATTTGTTCCAAGCTAAGACGCTGAAGGAAACTTCTATCCTCCATGTGCCAGCCAACGTAAGTGATAAGAATTCCACGCTCCAACATGTAGTTGGCTCCCAGTTCCATCTCCTGCTTAAAGCGAGGAATGTAACCGCTTTTTACCATCCACTTTAAAAAATTTGTAACCACACGGCTTCTAGCAACGTCGCTAACTTCCACAGGAAATGCTTGGATGTTTGCCCTGTTCATTGAAGACAGGAACAAAGAAACCAATCTCGTTATACGCTCGTCAATAACATGGCTTTCCATGTCCGAAGCTCCCTCCCAAGGGAAAGCGTCTGCTCCATGCTTTCTTAAGTCGCGGCTTTTGCCGGGCCACCAGTTACGGCGGTCATCATAGCTACTCCTGCATAAATCAAAATATGCCTCAAGCTCAGTCACAGACTGGTCATAAGCATACCTAAGAGATGTAATGTCGGGATCGTCGCTAACGTAGGTTAGCGATTCAGAAATCGAAGTGTTTTGCATTTACCTTGTTTTTGATTCTCGAGAAAACGTGGTAGAAGTATTGTGGACTAACGCCTATCTTATCACATAAGTCGCTAGATCTTATAGAGTAAATATCTTCGTTATTAGCAGTTCGGCACAATATCTCCCAAGCAAGTAGACGGTCAATCTGCTCGCAAAGCCAACGACGGTCTGTCGTTATGTCATTTGACGTATCTGTAAGAGACTCCGATTGCATCCTCGATGGCTTCTATTTTGATATTTTTTCCAACTACTGTCTTTCTTAATTTCCTTGGTATGCAAACTGGAACTTTTATTTTTAAGTCTCCTATAAAAGCATAAACATATCTAGGGTTTGCGGCTGCTCTTAAAACTTTGCCAGAATAGTGCTTTGGAACTACTTCTGGAATATCAACGGCTCTACGCAATATTTCTTGGCCATCTTCATTTATCCACAACGCCTTGCCTCCTTTGCCGGTTATCATCGAGGAACAAAGCTTCGATTTAGCCAAGATGATTAAATCATTTATGTCGGTTTGCAATTCTTCGGCTAAAGCCTTTATTCTAACTTTTGGCATCAATATCCTCCTTTTGATTTGTTTGTAGTGAGCAAGTTTTTGTTCTCAATGTGATCTGGTCCCTCTCCACCATTCGACATTCTCAAGTATCGAATGAGATCGAAGAAGTCTTTAAGGGCTTCATCGGTTTTACCTTGTGAATTGTAATTCACCAAACTGTCAATCAAATTCCCACAATCCCTGTGTATATAGCACATTGGCCTATTAACAGCGTCAATCGGTTCATTGGGATTGTATGTAAACCATTCATCAACCGCACTAATGCCAACCTCCTCCATGCGACCATCGGAAGGGTAAAACAACATACCAAAGTCATCAAACAACGTAAACAAATCCTCGTTGTTATCATTCTCCCTAGCAAAGTATCTGGAGTCACCAATACGTTCAAACACTTCCACTCCTAGTTCCTCCTCAATTTCTTGGAACAAACTAGCGTAGCCTTCCACATTCAACCCAATCTTCCTAGTTGCTGGTCCAGTTTTCCACTTAGGGTCTCCGAACAAAGCCCACTCTCCATATGTATTGCGGTCCGGCCACTCTCGGCAAATGTAAACATACCCGTCCCTATCTACAGCAGCCCACAAAGCAGTGAAGTTGCGAGCCCCGGCAGGGTCAACAACTTGATAAACGGTAAACTTTTCCTTGTCTGATACATCAGGAAAGCTCATTCCATACTTGTTGGGTTCCTCACCAAGAACATTAACTTCAGTGTTAAACAGGGGAAGGAGAGATGTAATGCTTTTAACAGGAACACCATAAGCTCTTACCAATATTTCCTCCTCCGGTCTGTCCCGCAAATCCTTAGCTATACGTTCATAGCCACCAAAAGGATTTTCATCCGAATGCAGGTAAACCACCGATGCGTCCCGCTTCGGGCTATATTGCTGTACTGGAAGTTCTCGGTTAAGAAGCTCCGCCCTTTTAGTCTTCAGAGTTTCGGAACCCTTTAGATATTCCGATATAAACGGAGTGTACCCATTTATAGGGGTGAAGGCTATCAACATCTTGGAATTCCTAGTAGCCAACCTAAAACGTAAAGTGTTTATCAAGGCATCGTCACCAAGATATTCATCTAGCCATGTACCTATGTTGAGCTTATCCCCAGACCTAAACCCAAACTCAAAACCCTCCAATATGGTTTGGTTGTTAGAAAACTGGGTGTAGGTTTTAAAATCCACCCTAGTCCTAGTGTCAGGAAAAATAAAGCTACTACCTGTAAAACCATTCTGCATTGAGTAGTTAATGTAGCCTTCAACACTCTTGGTCTTCTTCTTAAACTCCTTGGGCATCATCTCCCACACCGCAGCTTGCTGAACCTTTACGCTGGTATCAGCGTTCTGGGAAAAACAAACAACATGGCCGTCTGGGTTATTGATGACACTTTCCATGACAATTTTGGCACAGCCAGTTGTCTTGCCACTCCGATTGCCCCCCAAACACAGACACTCGTTGTATGTTCCTAGCCCATCCTTTATACGCTCCCAGCCATCTAGGTTGAACCCATGCCTAACAGGATCTTCCTCAGAAGCCTCTATACGGCCCTCATGGGCCTCATGCAGCTCTTTCAGTATCTTAGGGTGGTTCTCCCCCAAGAACACTATCTCCTCGTCTGTAGGAGGTGTTAGTATTGGATGATCGGTAAACTCAATCATTCCGGGAAAAAATCATCCAAGTCCTTCATAGTTGAAGCATTAACCAATGCTAAAAAACAAGACATCTGATCTTCTAAGTCAGGACTAAACCCTCGACTAAAAGTGTCATACTCAAATCCATTCTCCCCCATAGAGGCTACTAAGAACACTTCCCATTCTGGGTTTATGGTATCTAATGATTTCTCAACTAGCTCAATGTTTCTGTTCATTATAAAATTCTGTTTAGGTCATGCTGACACTGGCGTGACTGCAAGTCATGCTTTATTGGTTCAGAAGTAAAAGGCTTTGTTTCAATCGGAACCACCTCATGCTCTAGCCTATGACAATTGGCACATAACAAATTACACTTCTCCAGCTCTTTTAAAAAAACAGTTTTACTGCTCACTGCTTTTCTAAAATTTTCAGAAATTTTAAATCTTTTAACACCCCTAGCATGGTGACAATCAAACTGAATGGGCCTTCCCTCAAATCCACACCTAGAACATTTCCAACCCCCAAAATGGTTTTTAATCAACTCATCTCTTTGAGCTCTTGCTTTTTCATTACTGCACTTCCTACAACTAGGCTTATACCTTTTCTTCCCACCCTTACTACCGTTGCTATGAAAATCGGTAATTGGTAGCTCTTGGCCACAACTTTTACATTTCTTGGTCAATGACTACCTCCGCTTTTTTCATATCGGCTATACGCTCCCTAGCAGCTTTTACCGTAGCCTCATAGTCCTCTTGGCTAACCACCTTACGCTCCTCTACAATGCTACTAGCCTCTCCCCTGAATGTGTTACTTCCCTTCTCTGCCTTCTCCAATGCAATGGCT
>VMHT01076367.1_pt1 | contig 27167 bp, 30 predicted proteins | sample 4693611 | NCBI WGS metagenome assembly VMHT01 (sample SAMN12280063, study PRJNA550983) | marine metagenome | isolation source: seawater sampled from same location over 5 years 0.02-0.2 micron viral filtrate | place: USA: collected off the coast of southern California halfway between the port... ...
TAAAACAACATAACTATGATTCATACTTTTGAATAATTGTTTGGGGAACAAGTCTACTACGTTGTTGTTCTAATTTTTTATAACATTTGTTGATTGTTACTTCACTTACACCACATACATTTTTAACATCCTTTTTACCGATATTTATTTTACATATTTGAGCTACAAAATATAAAATTCCTGCTGCAATTGCATGTGGGATATTATTATTTATCAGTTCAATCTTTTCTATTTTTTGTGCAATAAATTTACTCAACATTATTAATTCTTTACTAAAATTTAATTTACATCCAAAACGTTCGATAAATGATATTGGCTTTATCTCTTGCAAATTACTCTGCATTGATGGTTCCAAGTTGCGTTCAATATTATTCAATATATTTACTGCCATTGAACAACCATTCGTTGCACTTGCCTTATCTAACATAAATATTTCAGCAATTTCATGAGCATTTCTTGGACAACCATTTAAACGACAAGATATGTATATTGATGCGGCTTTTATACCATCTCTATTTAATCCTCTTAGCATCTTTTGCTCAGATATATCTTTATGTATTGCCATAGCACAATCGATAAAGATCTTTGGAATACCTGCATTACGTGCCATTGTGGTTATAAATTGGAATTCATCATTTAATGCCTTTTCACGATGAGGCATTGCTTGCCATTCTGTCCATTTTTTTATTTTTCTCATCTCAAACGTTGATTTTGCACCCGTCATTACTTTGCAACCAAATGATGATTCCATTAATAATGGATTTATTGGATTTCCACAACGAGCTGGGTCACGTCCATTTTTATCATCTCCACCATAAAATGACCACTCAGGAGAGAAATCCAATACCTTGTTGTATATTTTACTACACTCCTTATTCGTACAAGTTGGAAAATCATGGTCCATTACCATTAATGGTGAACTACATTGTTCACATATCATCTTATTTTCTTTATAATACACGCATTCCATTGTATCGTTGGTTACTTCGGTTACACTTTTTCTATTTACATCATTATCAAATAAATTCCATAAACGATTCTTTTCTATTGAAGAATGCTCCTTCTTCTTCTTTTTGGTCTTATTTGTTTTATACTTAGAATGCTCAAATATTTCGTCGTTTTGTATTATTGCGGACATAAACAATAAATAGATTTATATGTATCTATTTGAACGCAGTTATAATCAATTTTTTGAATAATTTTATGATTATAATTTGAATTTTACCGAACGTTCCAAATTTTCAAACATTTCCTGATCATATACTAAGCCTCCTTGAGGTTTGTAATCAGAAGTAGACGTATATGTTTTCCCATTTTGACTACGACTTGTCGTTCTATTATCTGCTTTACGTTGCGGCTCTGGTTCAGGTTCTACCTTTTGTTCGATTTCATTACCGCGCTCATCTATTATTTTACCCGTTTGTCTCTTTATTTCATCTCGTACATACTGTGGAATCCAATTATCCCAAGACACAAATAGTGTATTCGGGTGTAAATATTTCACTAAAAATCCATTTTCTTCTAATTTCATTACCAAATATCCTATACATTCACCTTGATTGTATAGAGGTTCTCCAAAAATATACTCTGGAACTGTAAACCATATATGTTTATCACTTGTTTTCGTACGACTCGTTATTTTTATCTTTTTATGTATTCGATTTAATAACTTATTGAATATGGACAACTGTTTCAAATTCTTTTTATGATTTGCTTCATACAAATCGTCTATATCTATCTTTTGTGTATTATCTGATTCATTCGGAAATATAAATGAAGACATTATATTCTCTTAATGGATAAAAAACATAAAAAAATAACTTATTATTTATTCAAATGAAAATTACAAATTTAGTCATATCCGGCGGAGCCTATTATGGTTTCTCTATTTATGGTGCATTAAGAACATTGAATCAAATGAACAAATATCATATATCTGACATCAAAAATATTTATGGTACTTCTATCGGTACTGTTATTGGTTGTATTATTGCTATGAACTATGATTGGAAAACATTAGATGATTATTTGATTACGCGTCCTTGGCACCAAACCTTTCCTGTCAATTTGAATACCGTTTTTAATGCATATTCTAATTGTGGAATATTCGACAAAAGGTTTATACAAACCATTATGCATCCATTACTCTTAGGCAAACATATGGACCCAAATATCACTTTGAAAGGTTTCTACAACGCCACACAAGTCAAAATGAATTTTGTAACCACCAACATTGAAACTGTTACTCAAGAAGTTTTTTCACATGAGTCTCATCCAGATATTTTACTCACAGATGCATTATATTTCTCTTGCTGTGTTCCTGTTTTGTTCCGACCAGAACATTATAATGGTATTATTTACTTAGATGGTGGAATTTTAAATAATTATCCTCTTGATATCTGTATCGAAAATGGGGCTGACCCCGATGAAATTATTGGTGTACAACTCCTTGGCGAGAAAAAAACAAGCATCCGTACAGATTCTTTGATTGAATTTCTATTTTCCTTACTAAATATTATTGTACGCAAAATATTACAATTACAATGTAAAAGTACTATCAAAAATAATATTATCATTCAAAAACCGGCTTTATCTATTTCAGCATTATATGATGCTATTAATAAACAAAGTATTCGAGAAGAACTTCTCGAAGAAGGTTCCAACATTGCTAAAGAATTCTGTCTAAGTTCTCAGGAACCGTCCATAGATGATACAAACTAAAAATTTCCGATGCTATTGCGAGATCTTTCATACACTTCGAAACCTATATAATTTACTATACCTGCTCTCAAACACGTGACTTGTACACCCTTAAAAAAGTTACCTTGTTTTACTGCTTTCTTAAATGATAATTGATGGTCTAATTGCATTCGAGATTTTATTGTATCAAAAGGGTATGTGAAAAACCAAGATGAAATTCCCGAAAGTGCCCCCGCAAATCCTATTGGAATATCATTTTTCCTCAAATGGTAATAGAATGAAAAATATATCACATTTGCTGGTACCTCTCTTAATGAAACTATATGTAATCGTTTGAAACATTGTAACAAATTGGGTTTATAATGATGTTGATATTGGATTTTGTAATAATCAAATGGACATAAGAAAAATGAAGACGCTACTCCTGATGAAAATGCACTTAAATACACATTCTTGCTGTACTGAAACATTGATTCATTTACAAAAAATCCTGTTGCAACTGTAAAAGGAGATTGCATTAATGGAAACTGTATTCCTTTGTATAAATTAGTTAGTGTTAATGGTGGTCTTGACGACAACTTAGAATTCTGTAACCACGTTTTCATGCTATCAAAAGGATAACCTATACACGTTTGACAAAATCCGCTAACAATACCAGCCATTAGCGCATTTTTATCCATTATGAAATATTGTCATATTAAAACAATGGCGTAATTATATCTGATAATTATATAATGAACTATAAATCATTTTTAACATTTTCTATTTTAACCACGCTTATTATCTTTGTGCTCATTTATAAATATGCGTTTGATGAATCTGGTAAACCTCATTGTGACAACTTTGTCGCTAATGTATATTTGTATTTGGCATTAGCTATTGCTATGCTTGGGAATTTTATTCACATTGTTAATTATTTAGTCAACGACCCGTCACAAGTCGGTAAATATATCAATGCATTAGATGCAATGGTTCAAGTATACCCTTATTTCTGGCCATCGTTATTATTGTCCATTATTTTCATTATTAGTCTTGTATTTAGAGACAATTTTAGCAAAGACGGATTCCTTCTTAATCACTTTATTTGGTTCGCTTATATTGCTACTCTTGCTGTTCCATTTTATCCTGTATTTAAGTCTATTGAATTTGCCAAAGATGTTATTCCTGCTATGCTTTCTACTATTTCTATATTTGCTGTCATGTCCTTTGTTGTTTTCTCGTATCCAGAATTCTTTGAAAGCACATACAAACAAGTCATTATTGGACTTGTCATTGCACTAATTGTCGGCGTAATATTGCACGTTATGATGAATATTACCGGGTTGGCTTATATTGATAATTCTTTTACACGATATTTTAATTATTTCTTCATTGTGATATTTTCTCTCTTCGTTTCTTATGACACTTCTCGTGTTTTACAATTAGCGGAAAAATGTGTTAATATGCCTAACTATCCTCGCATTTCCAATAAATTATTTTTGGATATTGTCAATTTGTTTTCACGTATGCTTCGTAGAAGAAAATAGTTTGAGTAATTCCTTTTTCTATCATTATTATCGTCAAATCATATACGAAAATTAATCATAATACTTTTTTAAATATGTTTGGTACTGTGGAGGTAAGTAGTTATTTTCTTTTACGCTTATTTTATCAAGTATGCAGTTATTCCTACCAAATAAATCATTGCTTTCCTTTATGCGACTTGTAATGGTGCCAATATCTGTATATTCTGACTTATTAAATTCCTGATGAGTGAAATTTTCTAATTTATTTTTGATGAATTTCGCATCTCCAAAATAAGATAAATGCCAACCTCCTTTATCAATTGCTGGAATATTCCACGTCATTCGTATTTCTTCGCACGATTTTCCTGTCTTTAACATCACATCATATGTTAAAATCTTTGCGTGAAACCATTTATCACGGAATCGTGATGTCAGGTTATAATAATACATATCCATTGTTAGACATAATAAAAGATTATTTGGAATAGGATTGTATTTTAATAATTTTAATGTATTTGGGTCCACTATTTCATCTAAATCACCTATGATAATCAGATCATCTTGTTTCAATTCTATTTGTTTTATTCCTCGTCCGATTGCATTTCGTTGAAAGTTTTCATTTAACCATTGTTCTCCCTTGTTTATATCAATATTTGGATACTTGTAAGGAAAATCATCCACAATTACGTGAATAATCTTTTTATGAAATTTTTTATATACTTCTTTATTACTCTCATAATACAATGCTTTTTCCTTTCCTACGTGTGTATGTGTTGCTTCTACTAATACAAAATAATCTACAATATCATTTAGAACATTCAATTTATACGTTAGTAAATCCAATTCATTATAAAATATAAAACAATCTATTATTTTTCTTCCCATATACAATATATTTGTAACTTCTATTTTAAATTATTTTTCTTCATTTTATGTTGTCATTATATATATCATGGAAGATTCACGAGAACCTACTCTTGAAACCGTTCAAACTACAACAACTGCCACAACTGCCACAACTGCCACAACTGCCACAACTACCCCAGAAAAACGTGGTAGTTTTTATGAAGATATGAAAGCAATGACCAGCGACCAAGACTTTGCACAGAAAATGAATGTTTCTGCTACATTAGTTCTCGAATTCTACAGAGTTCTTATGGGTTCTCTTCTTATTGTCTTTGTTCCTCAACAATGTGGTGAAAATATCTGTTCATTAAGTGAAAATATGGAACGTGACGATATTTCTCGTGCTGCATTTGGATTTAACATACTTACTCTTTTTTCCTTTTTAATTATGTATTACATTGAAGTAAAACGTGAAAACCTTATGATTGACAATTTACACGTCAATTCAGAATTACCTCGTGATGATGAAGCTGTTGAAGAACAAATTGCTGATTTAGTTGATGAAGTTAAAGAAAAGATTTGGAAACTTGACCAAAACTATGCTCTTGCTGGTTACTTTTCTATGGCCAGTTTCAGTGCTAACGCCGTCATTAGTTCCATTCCTATCTTTTCTAACTATCTTGACGACAAAACTGCTACTGTCTTATTGACTAACTTATTATTTATGGGTTCCAAGTTAAATGATGTGTTCTCCATTGTAAATACTGACAAGAATATTTTCTTTTCTGCTTACTTGAAACGTAAAGTACAATTCAATGATATTGACCCTGATGCTCCAAGAAAAACCATTAAGGATGTAGAGAACCCTGATAATATTGAACACCCTTCTATTTACACCAGTATGGATAGCAACATTGAATCCGACGCTTCTACTGTTCCTATGTAAGAATGTTAAATATGTACAAACGTACAAACGTATAAACACAAATCATATTTATTGTATATGAATCTACAAGGTCATATACAATACGGTAATCTGCAGGAAATACAAAGGGCCTGTTATGAAAATCGTCTCGATATATATGCAAACAATCATTATGTATTCCGAATGGCATATTTACACGGCTATGTAGATGTTCTTGACTGGTTACATTCTATCAATCCCCGTTTATATGAACATATGGATATTGAAATATGTGAAACCTCGGATAGTGATGAAGAAAACGTTGAGTGTATTGCTCGCGAGGACTTTATCATTGATAAATACATTCCCCGTCGTTACGATTTTAAAAATCCTATTGCGAAATGTAGTATTTGTTTGTATAAAAACAGTAATATACAGACAAAATGTAAACACCAATTTTGCGAAGACTGTATTTATGATTGTTATCGTTACGGGAAAAATCATTGTCCTCTTTGCAGACGAGTCAATTTGGTCAGTGACCTAATGCGAATAATTGATATATAGCACTTATAGCACTTATAGCACTTATAGCATTGCTTCTATGAATGTTTCTAAATTATCAGATGTTATACGTGCGTCGAAATCAATATGTTCTCCTTCTTTTACCATTTTTACGGTTGGATAGGATTCTATTTCAAATTGATTAATGTATGATTGCACTTCGTTACTTTCTGATGTGCAGTTTACGTCAATGCATTTAATATTATACCCTTTCACTTGCTTACCATTATAAGTATCTCTAAATGCATTCCATTCTGGCAATGCGGTTTTGCAATGTGGACACCAATCCACATGGAATATATATATTAGCAATTCTTCGCCTCGGGTATTTGTATTTGCTACATCTTTGAATTTTCTTTCGTCTTTTGGTTTTTTGTAATAACGTTCATATGCAAATTGAACTACATAATAAAAGATGATTGCTACTATTGCAATAGTAATATAAGTCAAATATGGTTTTACGCCATTATATACTAATTCATAAAAAGAAGCCATTCTATATATTCTTATTGGACAATATATTTCGCATTAAAACATAAATGAAAACAATATGAAGACTTTGTTGATGATCTCTATATAATGGTTTTAACTGCTGTTTCTCCTGAATTCCTTTCTCAATACTCTAATGCCTTAGCATTAGTTCAGTCTGCCCTTTCCGAAAGACGTAATATTGTCCTTCTCGGTAATAAGGGTGCCAATGGAAAAACATTTCTGCAAAATGAAATTAAGAACGATACTAAATTTACCGATTATAGCATTTTCTATGGTGAAATAGATAATGATGAAATGAATTCTTGCTTTTGGTTAGAAACTGTGGATAGTGATATTGTTGACAAAATGACTGCACAGGGCATTGACTTTTGTCGCGTTGATATGCCTATTTCACTTTTGGCTTAGATGCCTTGTTACGTATTTAGTTAAAAGCTATAGTAATCGATAATACGTTTAGCCAAATTAGAACCAAATAGACCTCCTTTCATTTCTTTACTTATCATTAATTGAACTTCTTCAGAAGGTGGTTGTGTATCTTTATTATCTATATTCTTTATAACATATTCCATAAAGGGTCCATAATAAGCATTATGGTACATGAAACTATAGTATGATTTCCAAAACCACATATAGTTTAGGGTTAGTTTTTCTTTTAAATCCTCATAATCTGTTCCTGTAATATCTTCTATTTTAAGTGGGATTTTCACTGAATCAAGATTATTACATTTTATATGTTCTGATATAACATCATCATTTTCATAAACAAAGTGTAAAAGATTTTTGTACTTTTGAGCTACAGGTGCCCCAAAAGTCCTGCCATATAAATTATCACTACTTGGCATACTACGCATTATTTTTGTCACTAAAGTACCACCATATGAGTGACCATATAGAAAAACTTTATTTCTATTTTTAAGCAATTCTGTTATTAACCTTTTCATAAATCCAATAAAAGGTGATAGTTTTAGTGGTTTCCTGTCGCAATGCAAGAATCCTTCTGTAACAGTAGAAATAGATGTCAAAACTTGTTGAACAATATTTCCACGACAAAATACTGCTCCATATCTATGACCGTGATTTTGCAATACATGTCTTTCATTCTCCAATTTACGTGGTGTAATCTTAACACCAGGTATGATAGATGTTATTGTACTTAATATTTTATTTGTTTTGGTGCCATTATTAGAACAACTTGTTCCATAAAAGTAAAAATATATTTTTTCATTTTTTACTCTTCTTATTGTTTTTAGCCATTTGCTTCTTTTTCCTGTTTTTTCTGTATCTTGGGGAGCAGGTAAATAACCAACCATTGATTCTTTTAAGATTCCATCTCCAAATTCACCACCTTTGTAAGGCTTTACTCCCTGTTTTTTACTATATTTTTTTGTACGATTTCTTCTGGATTTGGTTTGTTTAATTGAACGTGTTTGTTTTTTCATATAAATAATAAATATATATTTTTCTGTATTTGCTTAAATTTTGCTTGTTGTCGGCAGTTTTTTGTTCTATATTTTACTTTGCTGTCAAATAGAGTTTTTAAATATCTTATTTTATCTGCATTTTACGTAAGATATCACTAACTAAAATAATTCGGCATTTTTTAGTTAATAGTTGTTCTATATTTGTTCTATATTTTTGAATGAAAAAATGCCAATAATATATGATATTTACCAATCATACATTATTTAATATAAACTTCCCTTACTACGTGCTTCATTATTTTACCCAATTTGATTGCATCTGTCGAATCAAATCCTCCTAATGATTCATTAGAGATTCTCAAATAGTCTATGTTATCTTGAGTGTCACATTCGAATGCTTCAGGATGTTCTCTTTCCCACAGTCTTAATGATTTGTAATTTTTATATTCAACTGTCTTAATAAGTTTCTTTAGTTCGGTCTTATCATCTGTGTCTTTTTTCCAAGTATCACCTTGTTTGATATACAAGGTTTCTCTCTTGAGATCTGTGCAATGAAGTGGTCTTTTATAAATGTCCATAGCACCCAGTGTGTTACTGAATATAGACATCATTCCTTTGACATATCCTACATCACCCATATGCTCCAGTTCAGGAATGCCAATGTTCAAGTTTTCAATGAAGTTTTGTATTGAGATGGCATCCTTACACTGCTCATTGAGGAAGAAGTTAAGATTGAACTTATTATTGGTAGTATTATTGCAGTTATTAATGTTGGTTACTTGTTGCAACTGAGGTATAAGTTCTTGGATTTGTTTATTATGTTCTTCTTGTTGCTGTTTTAATTGCTCTTGTTGCTGCATCATTTGCTCTTGTTGAAGCTTCATTTGTTTATGATGGTTTTCTTGTTGTTGAAACAACATTTTTTTTAGTTCATTGCTTTCTTCTTGATGCTTTTCCTGTTGACGTATAAGAACGTCTAATACATTTGCATTGTTTAAATTATCTTTTGGGGTTTTTTTACAATTTCTTTTGTGACGATACAACCCACTTTTATATCTATATTCCATTCCACAATCACATTGAAATGTAGTGGGGTTTTTCGTAGTATCGGTTTCTTTATTATTTACTCTGGATTTATGTTTTGCTGTCATTTTGTGTCTATTAAAATCCTTTTTGTTAGCAGTATAGAAGTTACAATCTTTACAGAAGTATTTGGGGTTTTTTGAGGTATCCATATATACCATATATGGGTATATTTTTGGTACCAAAAACCCTAAATGTTTCCAGTTGCAATTTTTCGCTTCAGTCACAACTCCTTCCTTCATTTTCTCTTTTCACTGCATTTCAGTCACAACTACCAAAACTGGTCAACTCTTGAAAAAACTTTTTTGAGAATTTCAAAATTGGACATTTTTAAAAATGTCCAAAAATAATTTCGAGACAGAAGTTTATTTTCAAAAAAACTTTAAAAACAATAAATCAAAACAATATAAAGAGCACACCATTAATTTCGCAATCCAATATTGTATTACATTATGACAGCATATTTCATAACATTTGAAATATCCAGGAAACAATTATAATTTTGTTATAGAAACATTCTTTTGATTGCAAAAGTGGCCAACCAATTCATCATTCTTATAATCTTCAATGTATTTTATCTCTGAAACACCACTGGCCAATAGCAACCGAGCACATATAACACAGGGGTAGTGGGTGACGTAGGCAGTGCAGTCCATCGTAGAAACGCCACGCTTGGCACAGTCACAGATAGCATTTTGCTCAGCGTGAATAGTGGCTTGTTCGTGATCATCACGTATAATACTATCGTGAGGACAACCTGGTAAAAATCCATTATAACCCTGACTAACAATCCTGTTATCTTTGACTAAAAGACAACCAACTTTCAAACGGTGACAAGGAGACCGTTTACTGGTGACTTGAACAATTTCTTTAAAATATTCATCCCATGATGGTCTGTGTGTCATTATAATTAGTATAGAAAGATTTTTATTCTTTTATTATTTAATCTTTATCATATAGAAAGTGATAGATAATATTGAACTATTGTAATTTTATAGTCTTTGCTTTTGTGTGGTGGCATATTTTTATAAAAAATTGATTCGCTTTTCAATAAAATACATATATACCAAATTAAAAATGAATTTAAATCAAATTAATCCGCAACATCTGCCTGTAACATTACGTTACCTACTAAAAGACCTTATAAATGATATAGTTGTTGACCCTTATAACAGGTGCTTTTCTTGGAGTGATGATCAAAAAAATCAATTGGTTGATTCAATACTACGTGGATTATATATTCCTGAAATTCAAGTTGACCTACATAATAATTTAATTGATGGACAGCATAGATTAGCTACACTCCTTGACTTCATTCAAGACCGATTTGCATTCACGGATGTTGATGTTAATAAGAACCGAAGAAAACGAAAATATTCAGAATTCACTCAAGAAGAGAAGAATCAATTTGAAAACTATACAATATCTCTAGCAAAATATAGTTTGCCTACTGAATACCTACGTAAGCTTCAATTCCAACGAGTCAATTCAGGAGCCTCATTCAAATCATTTGATAGAAACTGGATGGCGATTGATTCACCTTTATTTGTATCGTTTCGTTATATTTTAGAAAATATTAACACTGACTTTTTGGATTTCGTTAACTTGCCTCAAGATATAAAATTAATTTACGAATCTACACCAGTTAAGCTCACAGATATTAATACACGCATTGTTTCCCATCGAAAAAATCTTACATTAGCGGTTCCATTCCTTATGGCGGCTGTTCAAGGTAAAGTTGATAAAAATTGTCTATGTGCTATCCATGGAAAAAAGAAATTGCTTAATAAGAGCTTTACTGAACAGGAACATATTGAAGCTATTAGTAGAATCAATGCATTTGCGAATTTTGTAAAAGGCTTTAAAAAATATTATGAGAAAATTCGTCAATTTAATCAACTGTCTGCATTAATCATGCACGCCTTATTTGAAAATAAAAGTGACCTAATGTTATCCTATCTTAACAAGATCTTTACACAAGACGACTATATATATAATTTAATTCATAAAAAGCAAGTACTCGGAGATAAAATAAATCATTGTATTAGTACTAATCTATTGAATGACCGCTTATTAAGAGTTGAAGAAATATTGAAAAAATAGAAATTAATTAATAACTTAACTTATTTTATCAAAAATCTTATTAAAAAAATAAACAAGAAGACAAATCAAGTAAACATATTTATATTTACGGTAATAGTTTTTAGATGTTGTGATTTTTTACCATATATAATAGATATATCACACATACTCTTTTTTAATATTTAAAAATAAAATGAAAATAATCAAAAGTGGAATCCCGAGGTCATAAATAATCTTATTTATCGTATAAATAATAGTGGTTCCAGGTTCAGCATTTTTATGTAATCCAAAAATCCAAATAATAATTCCAGCAATATATCGAGCAATAGTTCCCAAAATACCAAAATCGGTACCCCATGTTTGTCTATTTTCGGTTTCGGGGAAGGTTTGTGTTACTAAAGGGTAATGGTGAAAATAACGCACACATTTTTGATTAACATAGACATCGATATCACCAATAGAATTGCAGTCGCGAGCAATATTTTCAATAACACTGGCTGGAAAAATAGTAGCGTGAGTTCCCGTTGCTAATAATGACCTCCGAATGCCGTAGGAATGATATAATGATATCCAGGGAATCAATCCTAACGCAAAAACGAAATTATTAGAATCCAATTTCGGTATGAATTCATTAACCACCTTCAAGTTCTCCGCGTTATAGAATTCTTTGGAGAACACAGCATCGTCTTCAAGAATCAAAATATTTTTATAATTATTTTCAAGTGCATTTTTGAAAGCATTCAAATATGCGTGTGAGATGTCTTTATGCGAAGCATCAATATCTTTTTTAGAATTACTACATAAACGTTTCGTACAGTTTTTGAAACCCTTATTAATTTGAATAATAACAAGTTTACCCGGTTTATTACGATATAACTCCATTTTAATCTTGTCAAGTCGTTCACTGTTTTCCATTGTAAGGACATAGACAGCATCTACATCAAGCGAACTACTTTTAAAATGCATAGTTTGATAAGAATAACAAGATGACATTGGTATATGATTATATATTTACACAATATATAAATGAACAACAAAACACGAAAAAATAAAATATTTAGAAAAACAGATTATCACAGTAATGACGGTATGTTAACAAGTATATGGGGTCCAGGAATGTGGCATTTTCTTCATACAATGAGTTTCAATTACCCAGTGAATCCAACACAAGAAGAGAAGAATAATTACCGTAATTATATATTGAGTCTTGAGCATGTATTGCCGTGTGGTAAATGTCGCAAGAACTTCAAGAAAAATCTGAAGGACCTACCATTATTGATGAAACATATGAAATCGCGCAATACCTTTTCAAGATACGTTTATGATTTGCACGAACACATAAATAAAATGTTGAACAAAACATCCGGATTATCCTATGAAGATGTAAGAGAGCGTTATGAACACTTTAGAGCCCGTTGCACACAACAGGACGAAGAGAAAGTGAAAGAAAATGGATGCGTAACACCATTATACGGTAAAAAATCAAAATGCGTTCTACAAATCGTTCCACATGAGACGAAATGCGATACAATGATCATAAGTAAAGACAGCTTGAAGCACAAATAGAAATCTGTGTTTTTTTCTCCAATAAGTATATATTATAGAATGCCAAACCATTCAAAATCATTATGCAAAGGAAAACGTATTGTTAAGCCAAACAAATGCAAAAAGGTCAGGGGTTGCAAAGTAGCCACAGGTAAAAAGAGAACTTACTGTCGTAAAACCAGAAGTCGTAGAAACAAAACCCAAAAATTACGTAAATAGACAAACAAACTTTAGGGTTATAATGAACTTATTATTATTCGCATTATAATAATAAGGCATAGGAAGCATCATTTTTTATAGTGATTAATATATATAATGAATAATAAAACAGATTGTAATAATTGTAATTTAAGTGATGTTCAAAAATATGAAGAACCACAACAAATGATAAATGAAGAAGAACCGTCACAAGAAGAAGTATCATTTTGGTATGAAGACCCAAATATATTATTAAATGGCGAATACGTATATGAATTGTATCCAACGGATAATATGGATTATAATCGAATGTTAAATGCAATCACCCGAAGTGTTATTTTATTGACAGCTATAGTATTATTTATCAATCCTGGATATCGAGTATTAGGTCTATTTTTAGTAACAATAGGTATCATATTTTTGATGCATCATTACAAAAATAAACAACAAGAAAAGGAAGGATTTTCAGGTCCAGTACGTGATTATTTAGAAGCTGTAAAACCAGAATTTTCTACAGAAGGTGTGTTTAATACACCAACCTCTTCCAATCCGTTTAATAATGTATTAGTGACAGATTACGCAAATCCTGAAAAGCGCCCAGCACCACCAGCATATAATGAAAACGTACAACAAAAAATAACAGATTCTGCCAAAATAGCAGTACAAGAAGCCAATCCAGATCATCCAGGATTAGCCGATAAAATATTCAAAGGTTTAGGAGACGAAATGAACTTTGAACATTCTTTGAGACAATTTACTTCAAATCCATCAACTACCATTCCAAATGATCAAGAAGCATTTGCCAACTTTTGTTACGGTTCAATGGTGTCTTGTAAAGAAGGAAACGATTTTGCCTGTGCACGTAACTTATCACGTCATACAAATTATTAGACTCCATCAATTGATATAAATATGAATTTATATGAAAAACTATCTCTTGTTATAGTATAAATGGCATCCGTAAAAGATTTTATGTTTCATAATATGGGTCGTATTGGAAACGACAAAATAGATCAAAGTCAACAAACTGTCCACAATACTCGTTTTGCTAATCATATGTTATCTGATTATTTTAGTGAAAATGTATCAGACAATCATGTAAAATTCGCTACAAATCAACCATCAATGAATTTTAATGGATTAGCTCACGGAAGTGGAATTAGTAGTTTAGTAGTAGATGATAGTTCAGCTTTATTATTAAACACTGAACAACAAAGAACTGGTGTAAAAATTCAATTACACCAACGTGCTTTTGCCACAATTCCATATTTAGGTCGTGGAAGTTGTAATCCAGAATTAGAATCCAAATTATTCAAAGGTCAAGATTTATTTGTTCGCAGAAGTGAACAAGAACAACAATCAGAATGTCATACTACTCGTTCATTTTATCCAGTAGATGGTGAAATGAAACAACGTGTAGAAGACCCAACAAACACTGTAGAAGAAGCCGCATTAAACGGGTGGGTACGTGGCGGAGTAAATAGTCGTCATACTTCAAGCGATCCAAGAATGAAAAAATAAATTAAGTAATATTGAACAAATATAAACATAGTGCAGTAATCATGAGTATATAATGTATAACTATGATTATGAAGTAAAATATGGTAATGATCAAGAATTCAGAATGACTCTCCGCAATTTATTTCAAATGAATTTACAGAAATACGATGAAAATATTGATTTAATTACAAATGATGAAAATAATTATGATGATGAAGCAGTAACAAAGGTATTGGATTATATATTTTTATTAACAAAGAATAACAAAAGTTTAATGGATTTGTACACGGATGCAGCAACATTGATGTTTTCAACAGACCCATCAATAGGATTATCTATATTGTTTAGTTATGACTATTTGAAAGATTTTCACGCTTGCTTAAAGAGTTTTAAGGCAGACCCAAGTAAGTTTGGACAGGAACATCCAAATTATAAAAAGATAAAAAATAAATTAACCAAGTAAATATATTCCAATATTGTTATAGTTATTCATTTTCATTATAGATTAATTGTAATTTTTCATAAATATCACTGTAACAAATGCTACATAATAGCTGTTGTTTTTGATTATTTCCGTGTATAGCAATAGAACATTTTTGTGAATAACAGAGAAATCTTTTACACTCATAGCAATGCGTGTCTTCGTCATTGATATTACAGACTTGACAGCAGTATTCATATTCTTCACGACGATAAACAGGACAATGTATCATATTTTGTTAAGCAACTGGTATGCATGTGTTTGATGATATATATATTTAAATACTTTTGGATTCAATTTTTATAAGAAATATGTTGGTCTATTATATATGGCCAGTACAAGAAATAGAAATGCATCAGGAGATTATTTAATGGAACATCAAGAAAATAACCGGTTTGTAGATTATAAAACATATCAAACTTATGCTTTTCCAAATCAAACATATTTACCAGGAAATGGATTATTGCAAGGAAGAGTAGGTGGCGACCAAATATCCCATAATAGTGTTGATATTGAATCTAATTTACGTGGAATCAGGGCAACAGATTTAGTAAATGGAACACCATATTTAAATCCAATGGTGAAAAATTTACAAAGTCTATCTGTAAGTGACCGATTAGAATTAATAATGCCTAAGCCTTTAGTAGTTGAAAAGCACCAAAGACCAGCATACATGAGTTAAAAATAGTGGATTGTATAAAATATATTCTATTCGAAGAATATACTTTATTATTGACAACATTGCGTTTATGTATTGTTTGCAGAGGCATTTTTACGAGCAATTTCAATTAAATTATCATCGTCCAAGTCAAATGGTTCAATTTTATTGTCTGATTTATTAAATAATATACAGGTAAGAGCGGATTTATCTCCAATTACTCCCATTAATTCATATTTTGAATCGGATATACAGTTTTCAAGAAGATCAATGGTTTCACGCTGTTTATTATTCATTGTTTTGAATACGGGAAGATTATAATTAATATTAACCACATCATTAAAAAAGTCATCAATATCTTGTTCTTGTGAAATATCAGCATCTTTTATTCTAACTTCCTGAGGTGTTTTGTTACTGAAATAATATTTTCCACCAGTCATCTGAACATTTTCTTCATTGTTGTTAACACTATCATTTGGTACTTCGTTATGAGATTGTTCTGGCTCTTCAGTATTCTCAGTGTCCAACTCTTGTTCATCTGTTTCATTTCTATGTGTGTCAATTTCTTTTTTACTTAAGCGCTTTTTAGAATCACTATAAATACAGTCACCGTCAATAACTCCAATAAGTGTTTTATCACTTTGTTCCTCACAATATTCATTAAAAACTTCTTGATTAGAGCGGTCTTCTGGTTCTTTGTCATCTTCCGGGTGTTGTATGAGGACATCATCTAATTTAGCTATGATCATATCATATTCTTCTTGTGTAGGTATATTGGTATCCCTATTTGGGAAATTCATTTTACTGTAAATTTGGGCGCGCAAGAACTTATAAATTTTATTAATAAAATCAAAATTCCTACCTTTAATTTTCTTGATAATTTTGTTGTAATCGTTTATATGAAGAACTTTCTCATTGTAATCCCGTGGTTCCATTTCCGATTGTGTTTTTACAATATCATTTAATTTTCGGAGCTCTATAATATCTGCACTATCAAATTCATTAGAAGATGCGTTAGAATCATCATCCATATCCAATTGAATATCGTCTATATTGACGATTCCATCAGCATTTTCAAGCATTGGATTCTTTATGAATTCATCCATTTGATTTGTTAGTTCTAATACTTCCTGATCGCTTGGAGGAGGACTTGGTGTTTTTTGTTTTCTATTTAACATATTCTTAAAATAGTCTGAAATACGAGTGGTATATTTGGAATATGAATTGTTTGTACTTTGATTGACTTTTTCAATTTCACTCATTACTTCATCGTGTTCCATTTTTGTGTATCTATTTGCACCTCTTGATTTATACTTTGCTAAAATACTACTAAGACTGGTCAATATTCCTAGATCGCGCATTTTGAATTTGTCGGAACTTTTATTTTTTTCATTGCCAGGGTCTTCTACAAAATTGGAGAGGTCATTCGAAAATTCACTAACGTGCTTCTCATTTTCAGTATGCTGTGTATTGTAAGAACGTTCGGTAAATTTATCTGTAAAATATTTCTTGATATCACTAATGTAAGAGCTATATGAATTCTTAGTATTGACGTCTACCTTGTCTAATTCTTGTATTACTTCATCATGTTCCTTTTCAGTGAAAGATTCTTCTGACTTGTTTTTATATTTATTTATCAAACTGTTCAAACCTGTTAATATTCCAAGATCACTTATCTTAAACATCTTAAACGCCTTAGAATCGTTTTTTTCAGCATTTTCAGGATTTTTGGTGAATTCTTCTAAGTTATTTGTGAATTCATTCATTTGCGGTGAAGGTTTGGTTTTAGTTACCGCTATTGGTTTTACATCAGCTTTATCATTAAAATACAACATTAATGTTGATATGTACGAAGCGTATTTTCCACCAGTTGTTGTATCTACATTGTTTAATTTTTCTTGTATATGTTTATTATCATTTTGAGTAAATTCCTCACGAGATTTTGGCATATATTCTTTTATTAACCTATTAAGATCCGCAAGTATTTCCAAGCTATCTGAAGTTTGATCAAATAATTTGGCATTAATTGAAGTTGTCTTGGCTTTATCAGGAATTAAACTAACATTTTCTTTGATTGGTTTCGTCGATGTTACTAATGCTAATTTATTTTTTATATCGTTATACATTCCAGTGGAAGGAAGATTATCGTCATCTTGGTCCATTTTACGTAATCGGATGATTCTACTTCGGTTATACCTGTAAAGATTGTTAATTTCATTATAATATTTATTATATGGTTCATTAGGTCCGGGTTTGATTTTTTTATAAGCCTTCGAGTATTTCTCATATTTGAAGTTTTTATAATCGTGGTTATAATTATCTGGATTGGGATTATCTTTAAATATTTGCTCCTGTTCATCTGCATATTTCAATACTTTTTCAATCTGTTTAATATTTTTATCGTTTTGCTCATTATACTGATTTTCCATGCTTATTAACTAATATATTATTACAAAAAATTGATTCCATTTTTCGTAAAAAGAATACACCAAAGTAATACAAAATAGAATGACTCTTACACACATTCCACAACACAAACCGAATAATAACGTTTTAATATTTGATGTAGAGACAAATGGACTTATCCCATACAATACTCCTATCAATATTCGTAATATTACTAAACTACCACATATTTTACAGTTAAGTTTTACTATTTACAATTCAAAAAAAAAGAAAATTATAAAAAAATATGATAGTTATGTCCAAGTTCCTTATCACGTAGAAATATCTAAAGATATTACTGAACTTACCAAAATTGATAAGCAATTATGTCGTAAGAAAGGAAAGCAAATTTTAAAGGTATTAAAAGACTTTTATGATGGTTATATGCAGTGTGATACAATAGTAGCACATAATTTGAAATTTGATCGTAATATGATATTGGTGGAATTAACAAGAAATGGTATGTTGCTATCCCAATCAATGCCGTATATTTTCACTATATTTAATGAAAATTACCATACAAAGTACAATATTAAGACGTATTGTACTATGCAAAATAGTATTGATATATGTAATATATTGGTTCCCGCTAAAACTCCAGGTAAAGCACCTTACAAAAAATGGCCAAAATTGAGTGAATTATATGCATTCTTATTTACCGATGAGGAAATGCCCGAAAATCTTCATAATTCGTATATTGATACGTTATTATGCTTGCGTTGTTACCTCAAAATTGCACACAACATAGAAGTGGTTGATTTCCTTCAATTATGCAAAGAAATGACGTAAATCACGTACACATACTTAACCCGAACACATTTCACATATTTCATCTTCTTGGTGGTTGTCATCAGAAGACTTTTTTTCTGGTTCAATGGTAAATTGTTGAGCGTGATGAACTGCACGACGACGAAGATAGTAAATACCGGTTTTTAATCCTTTGGACCAGCTATAGAAATGCATGGATGTTAATGTTTTATAATCAGGTTCTTCAATCCATAAATTTAAACTTTGACTTTGACAAACAAATATACCCCTATCCGCAGCCATATCAATCACGTGTTTCATAGGAATTTCCCATACGGTTTTGTATTTATCTTTGATTTCTTGAGGAATGCCATCAATTTGTTGTATACTTCCGTGATTAGCAATAATATTATTTTTAATATCTTCATTCCACATATTAATCTCAAGTAAATCACGCATCATATATTTATTTGCCACTATGAATTCTCCAGCCAATGTACGACGATTGTAAATATTACTTGTAATAGGTTCAATACATTCATTGTTACCTAAGATTTGTGACGTAGATGCAGTAGGCATAGGTGCCATCAATAATGAATTACGAAGACCGTCGTTTTTTACACGCTCTTTAAGGGCATTCCAATCATAACGAGAAGACCTTTCAGATGGGTCAACTTTCCATAAATCAAATTGTAATAGTCCTTGACTTGCTGGGGAACCATCAAATGTTTCATATTTTCCTTCCAATACAGCTAATTCACATGAACGTTCAACTGCTCCATGATATATAGTTTCAAAAATCTCAAAATTCAATTGTTTTGCTTCCTCGCTATGAAATGGAATATTCATCTTAAAGAATACATCAGCCAATCCCTGAACACCAATACCAATAGGACGATGACGCATATTACTACGATATGTCTTTGTAGTTGGATAAAAATTAACATCAATAATACGGTTTAAATTAGCAGTAACTACTTTGGATACACTGTGTAATTTTTCAAAATCAAAAGACGTGTTACCACTTGCATCTGTAAGAACAAATGAAGGAAGACCAATACTTGCCAAATTACATACAGCGGTTTCATTTTCATCAGAATATTCAGTGATTTCAGAGCATAAATTAGATGATTTGATAATACCTACATTTTTTTGATTGGTTTTATTGTTGACGTGGTCTTTGTATAATAAATAAGGTGTACCTGTTTCCATTTGTGAATCTAATATTTGGAACCATAAATCACGTGCCGGAAGGGTTTTTCGTCCACGCCCTTCACTTTCGTATTTTTCATAGAGTGCATTGAATTCATCTCCATATACATCGCTTAATCCAGGACATTCATCTGGACACATAAGAGTCCAATTTCCACCTTCTTTAATACGATTCATAAACAAATCAGGAATCCATAATGCGTAAAATAAATCACGTGCTTTTAATTCTTCGTCTCCGTGGTTTTTACGCATTTGCATGAATATTTCGACATCAGCATGCCAAGGTTCCAAATAAATAGCAAAACTACCGTTACGACGACCACCTCCTTGATCAACATATTTCGCAGTGTTATTAAATACGCGGAGCATAGGAACAATACCATTAGAGTGTCCATTTGTTCCGCGAATATGACTACCACTTGCACGTACATTATGAATATGTAGACCGATACCACCCGACCATTTTGAAATCAATGCACAATCTTTTAATGTATTGTAAATTCCTTCAATGCTATCCTGTTCCATTGCAATAAGGTAACAAGAACTCAATTGTGGATGTGGTGTTCCCGCATTAAATAGAGTAGGTGTCCCGTGAGTAAAATATTTTTGTGATAAATAATTATAACTTTCGATAACACGGTCAATATCATTTCCGTGAATACCGATGCTCACACGCATCCACATATGTTGAATACGCTCCCATACAACTCCATCAATGCGCATTAAGTAAGCCTTTTCTAAGGTTTTGTAACCAAAATAGTCTATCAAATAATCACGTTGATAATCAATTGTTTTGTCCCATAAATCTTTATGAGTATTGACAACATTCATAAATTCTTTGGTGACTAAATGACACGGTTTTCCGTGTATGTCACGATAATTATAAAGTTTATTCATTACGGTGAAAAAAGATGCTTTGGTATTTTTATGATGATTTGAAATGATTAGATGACTTGCTAAAGTGTTGAATTCCGGGCGAATGGAAGACATTGAGGCACATTGCTCTGCCATAAGTTCATCTATTTTGGTAGTAGTGATACCATCATAAAGCTGATCAATGACTTTCATTGCCAGGGTTGTAAAATTAATTTTAATATTTATTTCATTACCTATTTTCTTTATTCTTTGAAGAATTTTATTAAATGACACGATTTCTCGTGAGTTGTTGCGCTTTACTACATACATTTCCTCGTCATCTATAACAGTGTTAGTTAAAGACATAATATGTTATCCATATAAAATAATTTCTATATTATTTCTTATAATATGTGTAGCATACCAATAAAAATGATTTTTGCCACAGACATTGGCTATGGTATTGGTGTTAATAATAAATTACCCAGCTGGAAGTTAAAAGATGATTTAGCTCGTTTTAAACGACTTACTATTGGAAATGGAGATAATTTTGTGATTATGGGTCGTAAGACCTGGCAATCTATGAGTGAGAAACCATTAGTAAAACGCCATAATATTATATTGTCTAAAACAATGAAATCCAATCATAGAGCAAATGAAATGTTCACTGCCCGAGATTTGAATGATGTATATCAGTATATTGATTCCCATAAGACAGCCGTGTCAGAATTATGGGTTATTGGCGGAGCAAATATTTACGAAATGTTTATGCCGTATGCCAGTGAAATTCATTGGAGTCGCGCTTTAAAAGACTATAATTGTACAACCTTCTTATCAAAAGAAATGACCAAAATGATGACAGGGAAAGTTTGGTCTACAGAACAAGCCGAGTTTGATAGTAATGAATCAGATGGTTATATTTATTGTGTGTGGAAGAGTAATAAATAAAAGCTCGTTAAAACAAGTAAATTATATATAACATCATTATTTATATATAATCATGAATTTCAGTCAAAGGAAGATTGTTAAAGAAAAAAGTCAAATTTATAAATTGGGTCAAATTAACCGAGTTATCAACAATAATCAAAAGTATACAAATTCTAATATCATTATTATTTCAACACCGGTTATAATTGATAATGCAATAGATATTAAATTGCATATACAAGAGTTGTTTAAGGGGAAAATAAATGTCGAAATACAGAATAAATTTCCAACATCATCAAGAGAAAATACATTATATATATTTTTATATTTGTATCCGAATTATTCAATACAGCATTACCCTAACAAATACATTGTATGGCAAATAGAACAATTATCTTCACAAAAACTTCCAAAATCTAATCTAGAAATATTTAAAAATTCAATTAATGTTTATGAGATATCTATGAAACATTACAATAATCGAAGTGAATATAATACCATATGCAGTAAGGAAAGTGTAATATATAACCCATTACCATTTTATGATAAATTACAAAATGAATCATTGGCAAATAAAACTTTGGATTGTATCTTTTTTGGTTCGTATAATGAACGTCGTAATGGGATATTAAAACTTTTAAAAAAGAAGCTTGATGATGAAAATATAACATTTGAATATTATTGGAACGTGTTTGGCGAAGAACGTGATAACTTATTGAAAACCTCAAAAATTGTAATTAACATACATTTTTATGACGACCCATCTTTAGAAGGTAGTCGTGTAAACATTGCTATTCAAAATTATTGTATGTGCGTTTCAGAAGATGTAATAAACGATAATTCTACGAAAGAATTATATTCTAATTTTGTAAAATTTGCACCAATTATTAATAAGGACTTATCAAATATAGACGAGTTTGTTTATATAATCAAGTATAATTTACAAGATGAAATTTATTTAGCAGATATTGAAAATTTCAATATAAATAAACAGAAATTAAGTAACGATTTTAAAAGTCTTATCACAAAATCATTACAAACAACAATTTACAAAGGGGATATATTAGTTGTCAAAAGTGTATTTATAAATGATGTACAAGAATTATCGCAAATCAACAGAGTAAAATTAAACAATACATGTAAGACCGGTGTCGTGATAACTACACATGGTTATAATGGAATTTTTGTCAAACAATGTTTGGAATCTTTTATAAGAGAACTTCCTAAAAATTATTTCATTGTTTTATTTATTAACGAATCAGATGACGTACTAATTTTGAATTTGATGCAACATTATAACAATCATCACAACGTTAATGGAGAAATACGAGTTATATATATTAAAGACCAATTGACAAATGGTGGTCTAACAGGAACGTGGAATCAAGGGATTGACTTGTGTTTGGAAAATAATTGTGATGTTATTATTTTATCCAATGATGATGTATTATTTGACAGCTGCATTAATAACATAATTTGGTATTGCTGGAAACAACGAGATGAGATGAAATATTTTGGACCCATATCAAATAATCCAGGTGTATATTTAAAGAACAATAAATGTCAATATGGATTTTTACCTTATAATAGTTTTAATTATGAAGCAACGTACAATAACCGTTTGTGTAATTTAAATGGTTTCTTTATGGCTTTTTCGAAAAAAGTTTTAAAAGAAAATAAATTTGATGAAGAACATTTTTTCGATCCAAATCTACCATTTGGTGGTAATGAAACTGAATGGTTCGAACGTTTCATCCGAAAAGGTGGTATTCCTATTGTTGTTCCAACAACATTTATATATCATTATAAATTAGCTAGTTGGAGGGGTGCAAAACATAATGATATTTGTATATACACAGTGAATACAGGTACATATGAGGGCAGTAATTTATACTTAAAGAAAAGTGATTTTGATACATTTTATTTTACAGACAATTTTCATTTGATCTATAAATGTGTATCGTTAGGAATAAAACCTATGTATATTAATAAACCTGAAATTGAACCGAAATTGATTCAAAGAATCATCAAGACAAACCCATCAGAGTTTTTACCATGTAATTATAAAAAATCTGTATATGTCGATGGAAACATTTGCATAAATGATTTTGAATTATTAAATGAATATATAAAATTATTAAAAGATTTTGATATAGTATGTTTCAAACACCCACACCGACATACTGTTTTACACGAGAGTGCTACGGTAATTAATTTACGTTTAGAAACACGACAAAATGTAGAAATGATTTTGGATGAACTCAAAGAAGAAGAATTTGAGGATAATATAGGATTAAGTGAAACCAATGTATTATTGAGAAATCATCATAATTTAGTGGATTTTAGTAAGGATTGGTCACAATTTATTGGTTTATGTAGGAGAGACCAAATTAGTTTTAATTTTCTCCTTTTTAAACATAAAGTTAAATATTCTCACAATAATTACAATGATAAAATGTCATTTATTTCTCTGTATCCGCATATAAATCCAAATGGTAGGTGTATTGAAAAACAATAAACTGTATAAATTACTATTGATTATTGTTATAATAATTAAAGCTTACAATATTACCAGAATATTCTAAGCTTTAATTATATGTTGTGATATACCTTTGTCATTCTTTATTACTTTAAAATTTCCATATAAAGGATGGTTTTTAACTATAACGTCCATATACATTTACCTTACATTATTTTATAACAATCCATACTTGCAATTCAAACATAGAAACGTAAATTTATTTTTAATCGTAATGGGTAAATGAAATCCATTTTTGTATTCTTCTTCGGATGTATGATTTTCATTATTATCACAAATAGGTTTACAATAGTTACAGCTATAACATGTTTTGAAAATATCCCATTTGCGAATATTTTTATAATTTGGATATCTATAAATGGACATAAAGTTGTGATTGGAATACCAAAAGTTCTTAATTTTTCCTATGATGATCTTATTGTTATCATAATCGATGTGTTTTCGTTCTTTCAATAACATTAGTATAATATCATCAACACTCAAGAATGATATTATATGACATTGGATATCTTTCGGTATATAAACTTGATTTGAAAATTTCAAACAAATCATGTCCTGAAATATTTCTTTGTAAATTCTTTCTTTGTAGTAGTTTTTCATTTTGTTCTATGATGTTACAATAAATGAGTGTGTCAAATCAATTTTTGGAAGTATTATATATTCAATAACGTTTTTATGAGTAGGATGCTAATTTAAAACTGCATTATTAAAACAATAAGGTCAAAATATTATATAAAAACATGTATATGTAATCAACTATATGGAAAAGTATAAATTTCTTTTAGAGAATGCTATGAAATATTATGTATCAGACGAAGAAACAATTAAGTATTTCAATCGAATACCATTGTCTCGTTATCATTCCTTCAAATATTGTATTGAACATATAAATAGTAAAACATCATTAGAATTATCTAAAATAATTGAATTAGGAACAAGTAGAAGTTATGTTGATGGTAGATTTCCGGGATGTAATTCAGATGTTCCTGTATATTGGGAACCAGATAATCCGGAAAAATGGGATTGGAGTGCTGGGTGTTTTACAAGAGTTTTCGGAGAATTAGCAAACAATTGTGAAATTAGCACAGTAGATTTACAACAGAATCATATAAATCGTTGTAAATTAATGACCAAAGATTTTTCAAACAAAATAAAATATTATGTAACTTCGTCTGAAAATTTTTTAACACAATTACCATCAAAATCTGTAGATTTGCTTTACTTAGATACAGGGGATATGAGTCCCATTGAATTTACCGCGGCGTTACATTTAAGAGAGGCAAAAATAATTGTTGAAAACGATATTTTAAAAGATGACGGATTGATACTAATAGATGATGTTAGAAATTGTACTCCAAAAAGGGATGGTGAGATATCGGATTATGGAAAGGCAAAATACTCCATTCCATATTTTTTGGAAAATGATTATAAAATTATCATGGATGAATATCAAGTAATTTTAAAACGTAACTGAATATAATCAATTTTATAGATAAGCTTTATATTTTTAACAGGATAAAAAATTCTTTCTTTGTAGTAGTTTTTCATTTTGTTCTATGATCTTCTATAACTTGAATCAATTTTTTTCTTCTCCGTTAAATTTAATTGTTGTCTCGTCTTTGGATTTGTATTTTGTGTAATTATTTATAAAAGATATATTTCGTGAATGTTTTACTTGTAACACCTTGTGATATTCATGAATATTAGCAAAGTTCTTTTTAATGTAATATGGATAGTCCTTGATAAATTCTTCAATACTAGATTTTTTGATGGTTCTCTTTGGTTTATGTTCAATGACAAAATTATTGATATCTTCTTCTACACTATATTTTTGTAAAAAGTCTGGATTTTTTTTGATGAAATCTTTTAAATGTTTTTCATTGTTGTTTCTATTGCTAACAAAATTGATTACTTCATCTTCAAGATCTTTATCGATGTCAACCTCTTCTTTATGAGGATTAATTTCTTGGATAACTGTTGTGTTTTTGTCATCTTTATTTGAAGCTGAAAATACGTGTTTTGTAAAGTTATATATCTGTACATCTTCAGTAGTATTAAAACCTCTTTGTATGGTAATAATAAAAGATTTGTTATTCACAGATTCAAAAATTAATGTTCTTAAATATTCAATAGCTTGAAATATTAATCGCGGGTTACTTTTATTTTGTAAACGCGGATGCGTTATATCTATTATTTGTGTTGTTTCGGATGTTTCTGATGTTTCTGTTGTTTCATTTTGTTTGTTTGATTCTCCACCTTTCTTTTTATGAGTCTTACTTGATTTTGTTGCACTTATTCTTCGTTTTTTTGCCATATGTTTTTTCACTGTTTTGCGTTGTTTTGGTTTACGAATTTGAGTCATATATATATATATATATATCTACTAAGAAAAAATATCTTTGAAAAACTTTTAGTATCAACAAAACAGACAGTAAGAAAAAATCCAGACAGCAGTCCATTTTAAGA
>VMHT01081505.1_pt1 | contig 27164 bp, 29 predicted proteins | sample 4693611 | NCBI WGS metagenome assembly VMHT01 (sample SAMN12280063, study PRJNA550983) | marine metagenome | isolation source: seawater sampled from same location over 5 years 0.02-0.2 micron viral filtrate | place: USA: collected off the coast of southern California halfway between the port... ...
ACATACACGGACCTCGCCAGAGGTTATTTTAGAACGAGTGCAAAAGTATTAATTTTAATTTATAATGCAATTGAGAAATTGCAATTATTTTTCTGTTTCATCCAAAAGATCAGGCCTTAAGCGTTTGGTTCTTTCCCAGGCTTTTTCTTCTCGCCAGGCTTCTATCTTCGGAAAATTACCCGAGGTTAATATCTCCGGAACTTTCCATCCTTTATATTCTGCAGGTCTTGTATAAACCGGGGGAGCGAGCATGTTATCCTGAAAAGAATCAGTTAATGCTGAAGTCTCATTACCTAGAACCCCAGGAATTAACCTAATGATAGCATCACAAACCACGGCAGCTCCCAGTTCTCCGCCTGAAAGAACATAATCGCCAATAGAAATTTCCTTAGTGATAAAATGGTCGCGTACTCTTTGATCCACACCTTTATAATGCCCGCAGAGAATAATGATATTTTCCTTAAGGGAAAGGGCATTCGCAGTTTTTTGGTTAAAACGATCGCCATCGGGACTCATATAGATTACTTCATCATAATCCCGCTGACTTTTAAGGTCTGAGATACACTTATCTATAGGTTCTACCATCATCACCATGCCGGCACCTCCACCAAATTGATAATCATCAATTTGTTTGTAATTATCGGTTACATAATCTCTTAAATTATGCAGGTGAATTTCTACGTGACCGTTTTCTATAGCCCTTTTTAGAATAGAAGCATCAAAAGGGCTTTTAAGTAAATCTGGAACTACGGTAATTATATCTATGCGCATATTTTCTAATAAAATGCAAAGATGCTAATTAAAATTTAAGCTGAAGAAGAATTATTCTTTGGCTTTGTTCTTCTCATCCTGAAGCATACGGCCTAGGCGTTGTTCCTTCTCCAGGGCTTTAGCGCGGTAGGCGTCAAACTCTTTTTCAGTTTCATTTAATCTGTGCCTTGCTTCTTTAGTGGTGGCGTTAGAGTTTTTAAACTTATAAATAAAGAAAAGAAGCGCCAGAATTAAAACACCAACTATTCCCCACATCATTGCCATATAACTTCCTTTGCTAAAAGGCATTCCAAGGAATTTTATAGCATCTTTTTCTTCGTTTACACGCTTAAGGTCTTCCTGGGTTTCAGCCAATTGATTTTCGAGGTTTTCTATTTCTTCATTCTGGCTGGCAATAGTGCTTTGTTCTTCCTGAAGCTCGTTCTTTAAATCCTGTACGTGGCGTTTGGTATTGTCCCGCAATTCGATTAAAGCATCATAATCTACTACTTTGTAGCCCTGATAGTTATTTGAAGATTCGATAAGGTTGTCAAATTCATCTTCAATAAAATTAGAGGTAGCTAATGAGTCTTGAGCGGTTAAAACATTAACTGAAAATATTAAAAGTAAACTTGAAAAAATAATGGTACGCATCATTTGGGGTTTTTCTGGTTGAGAATTTATATGCTTGAACGCCTGCTTTTTCTACTTATTGTAATGGTCTTCACTATTTTAAAATTAATTTGCTAAATTCCTTGAAATTAATAATTTGAGCGCGCAAATGTAAAGTATTTCAAATAAAAAACCCACCATAATTAGGTGGGTTTTTTATAAAATATCTAGGTGCAGGTCTCGAGAGGCATTGTGCAAAAAGATAGCTTGATTTCAAGACATCCCGATGCTTCGAGACGGAGCAATTAATCTCGATTATCGAATAAAGTTTTCATGTTCTAATAATAAGTGAACCTTCTTACTTTCGCGATATATTTTGCCAACCTTATTAATTGGAGACTATAGCCGTATTCGTTATCATACCAGATGTAAAGAATAACGTTCTTGCCATCTTCAGAAACTATGGTTGCTTTACTATCATAAATTGCCGGAGCGTTAGAGCCTACAATGTCTGATGAAACCAGCTCATTATCTAAAGAGTATTTAATTTGCTCTACGAGTTCACCTTCCAGGGCGTATTTCTTTAAAATATTGTTTATGCCTTCAACAGTGGTTTGACCTTCAATTTCAAGATTTAAAATAGCTAAAGAACCATTGGGAACAGGAACTCTAATTGCGTTAGAGGTTAATTTGCCTTCAAAGACAGGTAAAGCTTTGGCTACGGCTTTCCCGGCACCGGTTTCGGTAATCACCATATTAAGCGCAGCTGCACGACCCCGACGGTATTTGCTATGCATATTATCCACCAGGTTCTGGTCATTAGTATAGGCGTGAATTGTTTCTAAATGGCCATGAACTACACCCAGAGTATCCTGAACGGCTTTTAAAACAGGGGTGATTGCGTTTGTAGTGCAGGAAGCTGCAGAAAATATCGAAATTTTATCAGGATTATGTTCTTTATGATTTACCCCGTGAACAATATTGGGAACGCCTTTCCCAGGTGCAGAAAGTAAAACTTTTGCCGCTCCTTTTGCTTTTAGGTGTCTGCTTAGAGCTTCTTTGTCTCTAAACGCACCGGTGTTATCAATAATTAAAGCTTTATTTATTCCGAATTTCGTATAATCGATATCCTCAGGTTTATCAGCCGAAATTATTTTTACCGTGGTGCCGTTAATAATAAGTGCGCTATTGGCCTCGTCTATACTAACAGTTCCTGAAAAATCTCCGTGAACCGAATCATTTTTTAATAAAGAAGCACGTTTTTCCAATACAGTTCTATCTACTGCGCCACGAGTAACTATAGCTCGCAACCTTAGCTGACTGCCCTTGCCGGTTCTGGCCATGAGTTCCCTGGCTACCAAACGGCCAATTCGCCCAAAACCATAAAGCACAACGTCTTTTGGAACAACCTTATCATATTTTTTTGCATCTTTTAATTTATCAGAAACAAAAGCCATGGCATTTAGGTGGCCCTGATCTTCCAGGTGAAATTCGTAAGTTAATTTCCCAATATCCAGTTTTGCAGGTGGAAGATCCATATCCTGGATTGCTTTTGCAATTTCTACCGAATCAAAAATTGAAATGGGTTTTTCTACAAATTCTCCCGCGTATTCGTGAAGGTTAAGAATATCACTCACATTTCTATTAAGCAATTGATTTCTAAAAAGCACGAGTTCTATGGACTTATCATACCAAAGATCGCTAATTATGTTAATGAATTCTACGGTCGCTTTGCGCCGGTTTGCCTGAAAAGAAAGTTCTTTCTCGTAAACTTTATTAAAGCTCATGTGTGGTTTGTGTTGTTTTAATAATGGCGCAAAAGTATATATTTCAAACGTTTTCGTAAAGAAAATTCTGCATAAAAAAACTCCCTGTTAAAAAGGGAGTTTTTATTAATTTTATTGCTTCATTTTTATCGCCAAACCATACGCTGTTTTTGGCCATTTCTATCTACAATGGTAATAACTATGTCTTCTTTAGGATTTTTACTTCTAAAGATTCGTTCTACATCGCCTACATTAGAAACACGTTTATTATCTATTGCGGTAATAATGGTTCCTACTAGTTCATCAGCCGGTAGCTTCGGTGATAAAGTTCTATGAATCTTTACGCCGTTTTCAACATTTAAAGCTTTCAAGTCTTCTTTTGTTGCATTAGCAACTTCAATTTTAATAGGGGAAATAACGTAAGTTTCAAATTTGCTAAGTTTTACCCTGGCTTGTCTTTCATTACCTTCTCTTAAAAAAGTTACCAGAACTTCATCCTCTGGTCGTTTGGTGTAGATGTAACCGGTAAGATCTGAGAATTTATTGATGTTTATATCGTCTATTTTTTTGATAATATCACCTTCTTTTAATCCTGCTTTTTCAGCTCCGCTTCCGCTAGTAACTTCGGCTACCAAAACTCCCTGTGAAGTCTTTAGGTCTAGTTCTTCGATGGCGCGTTGAGTAATACTTCCACCTCTAATTCCCAGAATTCCTTTTTGTACATCACCATATTCCATAATATCTTCTACTATTTTCCTGGTGTTGTTGGAGGGCACTGCGAAAGCATAACCTACATAACTACCGGTTTGAGAAGTGATGGCGGTATTAATTCCTACTAATTCGCCATTGATATTCACCAGGGCGCCACCGCTATTTCCCGGGTTTATCGCAGCATCAGTTTGAATAAAAGACTGGGGAGTGGCATCGTAGGTATTTAAATCTCTCGCTGTGGCGCTTATAATTCCCGCGGTAACAGTAGATTTTAAATTAAACGGATTTCCAACTGCCAAAACCCATTCGCCCAGCTTCACATTGTCAGAATCTCCAAAAGGAATATAATCCAAACCTTCAGCATCAATCTTTAATAAAGCGATATCTGAAGTTTCATCGGTACCAATAATTTCAGCCTGGTAAGTTTTATTATTGTTCAAAGTGACTTCAACCTCATTTGCTTCCCTAATCACATGGTTGTTAGTCACAATATACCCATCGGGAGAAATAATAACTCCAGAACCTGCACCCTGAAGAGCTTTTCCGCCACTATTATTTCCATACATTAGGTCTCTCAGGGTTCTTGGACCTTTAAAAACTGCTACGTTTTTAACGTGAACCACGCCGTTAACGGTGTTTTCTGCAGCTTCAGTAAAATCGGCATTAGTACCGTAAATATTTCCCGAATAATTTGCCGGAATTGCTTCAGCAGCAGTATTGGAAACCGGTGGTAAGCCTGCGGGAATTTCTTCCTCGAAAAATACTTTATAACTCCCCAGGGTCAAGGCGCCACCAAGGATGGAGACGAGAAGTAGTTTTGATAAATTTTTCATTTTGTAAGACGTATTTTTATATAATTCAACTTTAAAATTATAATATTAGTATTTGGTGTTTTTAACTTTAACGGCCATTTAACACCCCAAAAAATCGTGTATTTTATAGTATCTTTGTAGCCCTTAAAATTTAAGTAATGAAAATTCCATTTTATAAATATCAAGGGACGGGAAATGATTTCGTGATGATTGATAACCGTCAACAATTAATATCCAAAAACAATACCAAATTAATTAAGAAGCTTTGTGACCGTAAATTTGGCATTGGTGGAGACGGATTAATCCTTTTAGAGAATCCGGAGGTAGATGGAGATGATTTTAAAATGGTCTATTTTAATGCCGATGGTAACGAAAGTAGTATGTGTGGCAATGGCGGCCGGTGTTTGGTAGCTTTTGCTAAGTACTTGGGAATTATAGAAAATGAAGCAACATTTACTGCAATAGATGGGCCGCATAAAGCGACAATTAGTGATCACGAGGTAAGCTTGCAAATGCAAAATCTTTCAGAAATAAAGCAACTGGGCAACAGTGCTTTTCTCGATACCGGCTCTCCGCATCACGTGGTCTTTACGAAAAATGTTACTGATCTTGATGTTAAAAAAGAAGGCGCGGTAATTAGGTATTCAGATGAGTATCTTAGTGCGGGCGGGACCAATGTGAATTTTGTAGATATGCAGGAAGAGAATACCTTTCTCGTTAGAACCTATGAAAGGGGAGTGGAAGACGAAACACTTTCCTGTGGCACCGGCGTTACCGCAGTAGCTTTGGCAGCGCACGCATCGGGGAAAGCGAATGGAAATATCGTAAAACTTATTGTTCCCGGTGGAGAGTTATCGGTTTCTTTTAAGAAGGAAAATGAAATCTATACCGATGTGTGGTTAACCGGCCCGGCAGAGCAGGTTTTTAAAGGTGAAATAGTATGCTAAGTTTAAAAGGAGATAAGATACATCTAAGAGCCCTTGAGCCCGAAGATCTCGATTTTGTTCACGCTGTGGAGAATAACGAAGAGTTTTGGGAAGTAAGTGCTACTCAAACTCCTTACTCTCGCTTTATGATTAAGCAATACCTGGAAAATGCACACCGCGATATTTATGATGTAAAACAACTTCGCCTGGTAATATGTGATTTAAAGGATAAAGAAGTAGGACTAATAGATATCTTTGATTTTGAACCTAAAGATAGAAGGGCTGCCCTTGGTATTTTAATAGCCGATGCTTCAGAACGTGGAAAAGGTTATGGGGCCGAAGCTCTTGAGCTTATCTGTAATTATTGCTTTAAGCATCTTGCGATGCACCAGGTTTATGCTAATATTACCGGCGGGAACGAAAAAAGTGTAAAGCTTTTTGAAAATCTGGGTTTTGAAATAGTTGGCGTAAAAAAAGATTGGACTTATTTTGAAGGCCGATTTAAAGATGAAATTCTATATCAATTGATTAATAAATAATGTACATTAAAAAAATTCTCCTGGCCATTGCCATTCTTGGACTTATAGGCCTTTCAGTTTTTAGCTATTATATTTATACCAGTATATTTTCGGCAAATACCAGTTTTTCTGAAGAAGAAAAGATGGTTTATGTGCCTACCGGGGCAGATTATCAAACCGTGATAGATAGCCTTCAGCCTTATATTGAGGATATGGAATCTTTTGATCTGGTGGCCAGGAAAAAAGGTTATGCTTCCAATATTAAACCGGGTAGATATGATATAAAATCTGGTATGAATAATAATGAACTGGTAAATGCCTTGCGCCGCGGGAATGTTCCTGTAAAACTTACCTTTAATAACCAGGAGCGCCTGGAAGATCTTGCCGGAAGAATCGCCGAGCAAATTGAAGCCGATAGTACGGCTTTAATTAAAGCTTTTAAAGATGAAGACTTTTTAGCCGAAAATGATTTTACACAAGCGGAAGCTTTAGCAATGTATATTCCCAACCAATATGAGTTGTACTGGAATACTTCAGCCGAAGAATTTAGAAGCAGAATGAAACGTGAATACGAACGTTTCTGGACTGAAGAAAAGAGAAAGAAAGCTGAAGAAATTGGATTGAATCCTAAAGAAGTTTCCACTTTAGCTTCGGTAGTACATAAAGAAACAGCCAAAATAGACGAACGCCCTAAAGTAGCGGGAGTTTATATGAACCGATATAAAAACGGCTGGAAGCTAGATGCCGACCCAACCGTGATCTATGCGCTTAAAAACAAAACGCAAAAATGGGATACTATAATAAAGAGGGTGCTTTATAAAGATCTGGAATTGGATTCACCTTATAATACTTATATGTATAAAGAATTGCCACCAGGGCCTATTTTTATGGCAGACATTTCGGCAATAAATGCAGTGCTCAATTATGAAGACCACGATTACTTCTATTTTGTAGCCGATGTAGAGAATTTTGGCTACCATAAATTTGCCAAGAATTTAGCGCAACATAACCGAAATAAGCAGGAATATGTGCGTTGGATTAATAAGCAAGGTGTAAAAAGATAAAAAAGATTTTTCTCCATAATTCTTAAGAAAGCTCTAACGGCTTGACTGACGCTTTCTTATAGCCATGTTAAGCTCACTTGAAACTTTATAATTTGGTTAGCACCTTGTTCTTCAGATTTTTAAAATTTGTTGTACATTTGCACGGCGAAATTGAAAGGGGTGTAAGTTTAATTTTTTAACTGAAACCGTTAACCTTTCAGAAACAAAATGTAATGAGAAGGAAAATTGCAAAATTTTCAATCTTGCCTGTTTTTGCAGGCTGCATGTTTTTCAGTTTTTCAACTAGAGAAGCAGCAAATCTGGAAATTGAAGGATATTCAACTTCCAATCTTGATCTAAACTATACCGTGGCCCTTGTAGAGGAAAGCGAATTAGCGAAAGATCTAAGCCTTAAAAGGCCTTTGCCTAAACTGGGGAAGTCCTATGATGGTTTTAAAGAAGCACTTGGTTTTAAAGAATCCCGTGGAAACTATCAAACCGTAAATGAGTTTGGCTATATGGGAAAATACCAGTTTGGTATTGGTACCCTCGAGTTACTCGGCATTTACAATGGAGCAGAATTCCTAAACTCTCCAGAACTGCAGGAAGCCGCATTTTACACGAATGCTTCCAGAAACAAATGGATCTTAATTCGAGATATTGCTCGTTTTGAAGGTAAAGTGATCAATGGAGTGAAAGTTACCGAATCTGGTATTCTTGCTGCTGCTCACCTTGCAGGTCCCGGAAGTGTTAAAAAATACTTGAGAAGTTGGGGTGCGCAATCTTTTAGCGATGCCTTTGGAACTTCTATAAGAAACTATATGAAGAAATTTGGAGGTTATGACACCTCTTTTGTTCAGCCGGAGCAAAATCCCAGGGTGAATATGAAAGCTTTTAGAGCTTAGATCTCCTTTTGAAATATAAATATAGCAGGCCTCTTATGGAGGTCTGTTTTTGTTTTACTCCATTCTGAAACCGGTTTGGTTACAATGTACTCTGTAGGCAGTGTAAGATCACAAGCTACGCAAAGTCTGGTGCTTGGATGTAAAAGATGTAAAAAGTCTTCCAGTAACTTATTATTTCGGTAAGGAGTTTCAATGAAAATTTGAGCCTCCTGTTTTTCTGAAGAAAGTCGCTCTAAATCTTTAATTTCCTTTTTTCTTTCTTTTTTATCTATAGGTAAATAGCCGTTAAAGGTAAAACGCTGGCCATTCATTCCGCTGCCCATCATTGCCAGAAGGATTGAAGAAGGCCCTACTAATGGAATTACCTGTATTCCTTCGCTGTGGGCGATTTTTACAATTTCTGCACCTGGATCTGCAACACCGGGGCAACCGGCTTCACTGAGTAGGCCTATGTCTTTTCCCTCTTTACAGTCATTTAGAAAGGAAGGTATTTCAGTAGCTTCAGTAAATTTATTTAAGCTGAAAAACTTTAAAATAGATTGCTGTTTTTCCGGAAGTAGTTGTTTTATATGTCGGCGGGCTGTTTTTTCATTTTCAGCAATATAAATATCCAGCTCATCCATAATTTCTTTTACCTGTATCGGTAAAACCTGCATTGGGTTTGCAGCGCCCATAGTAGTGGGGATAAGGTAAAGTTTCCCTGAATATTTAAAGTCTGCCATTATGCTTTATTTTCTTCTTTCAACTGGTTTGCTATTTTTTCGCAAGCTTCATCAAGCATTTGGTACACATTTTCAAACCCGTGCTCGCCGCCAAAATATGGGTCGGGTACATCTACGTTTTCTGCAGGGAAAATTTCGTCAAGGATCAATTGTACCTTAGCGCGATCGTCGTCGTTTCTGGCAAGGGAGATCACATCTTTAAAATTCTGATTGTCCATCACATAAATGCGATCGAATTTATCAAAGTCTTCAGCCTGGAATTGCCTTCCACGCTGATAAGTAATATCCAGGTTGTTCTTTTTTGCTATCGCAATAGATCGTGGGTCTGGAGAGTCGTCTATATGATAATCTCCCGTCCCGGCCGAATCTACAAAAACCTGAGATTGGTCTACTTTAGATTTTAAAATTCCCTCGGCAAGCGGTGATCTGCATATGTTGCCGAGGCACACCATCAATACCTTAGTCTTCATAAAAAAATGCGTTTATATAGTAAGTTTCTTGTTGAGGTCTTCAACAAATTTCTTGAATTGCTTATCTGTAGTAGATAAGTTATCTACCGTTTTGCACGCGTGTAAAACGGTGGCATGATCGCGTTTTCCAATTTGTGAACCGATACTTGCTAAAGAAGCTTTTGTGAACTTTTTTGCAAAGAACATGGCCAGTTGTCTTGCCTGTACAATATGCCTTTTGCGGGTTTTAGACTGCAAAGTTTTCACATCCATCTGGAAATAATCACTCACCACTTTTTGAATATAATCTATAGAAACTTCGCGTTTGGTATTTTTCACGTAGTTATCTACGATCTTTTTAGCAAGTTCTAAAGTGATATCTTTTTTATTGAAAGAAGAGTGGGCGATAAGCGAAATAATAGCGCCTTCCAGTTCGCGAATATTTGTTTTAATATTATTAGCTAAAAACTCTACGATCTCTTCTGGCATTTCTACGCCATCGCGATAAAGTTTGTTTTTAATAATAGAGATTCTTGTTTCAAAATCTGGATGTTGTAATTCTGCCGAAAGTCCCCATTTAAATCTTGAAAGCAGGCGTTGTTCAATGTCCTGCATATCTACCGGTGCCTTATCACTGGTAAGAATTACCTGTTTTCCGTTTTGGTGAAGGTGATTAAAAATATGGAAGAATACATCCTGGGTTCCTGCTTTTCCTGAAAGCAATTGGATATCATCCACAATTAAAACATCAATGATCTGGTAAAAGTGAATAAAATCGTTTCGGTTATTTTTCTTTACAGATTCAATATACTGTTGTGTAAATTTTTCTGCCGAAATATATAAAACGGTTTTCTCTGGATATTTATCTTTAATTTCAACCCCAATTGCGTGGGCTAAATGGGTTTTTCCTAATCCAACCCCACCAAAAATAAGCAGTGGATTAAAAGAAGTTCCCCCCGGTTTATTCGCCACAGCTAATCCAGCCGATCTTGCCAATCGGTTAGAATCTCCTTCCAGGAAATTCTCGAAATTGTAACTCGGGTTTAATTGAGATTCGATCTTTACATTTCTAATTCCCGGAATTATAAAAGGATTCTTTAATTCGGGATTTTTATTCTTTATAGGGACATCTACTTCCTGGGAAGCCATGTTACTACGCTGGGTACTTGGAATTTTCTCGGTAAATGGCATTTTATTGCCGTAGGTATTCTCCATTTTGATCACATAGACCAATTTCGCTTTTTCTCCTAACTCTTTAGTAAGCGAAACTTTTAAAAGCTTTACGTAGTGTTCTTCTAACCACTCGTAAAAAAACTTAGACGGCACTTGTATGCTAAGTGCACAATCTGTAAGCTTTACTGCTTGTATAGGTTCAAACCACGTTTTGTATGCTTGTGGAGTGATGTTATCTTTGATAAAAGCCAGACAGCTATTCCAAACTGATTGCGCAGTTTTTGACATGCTTAGTGTTGTATTATTTTAGATTAGTAGTGGTTTATAAGCAGTTAAAAGATATAGGGGTCTTTCAACTTGAGTAGAGCAAATATGTGAACAAATTATCTAATAAAAAAACCTGTTTAGGGTTGAATTTTAAGAAAAATTTACGCATACTTAAATCCGCTTATGAAAGTACAAAACCTCATTCACTTTACCTGTTAAATTCAATATGAAAAGTCACATATCTTATGTTAAAGTCCGTTATGCGGAAACCGATCAAATGGGAGTGGTGCACCATGGAAATTACGCTCAATACTTTGAAATAGCCCGCCTTGACTGGCTTTCGGCATTAGGAATTTCCTATAAAACTATGGAAGAAAACGGTGTAATGTTACCGGTTTACGAATTGAATACAAAGTTTTTAAAGCCTGCAGTTTTTGAAGATGAATTAGAAATTAAAGTGCAGTTGAAGGAACTTCCCTCGGTAAAAATTACTTTTGAATATTTAATTTATAATCAAAATAAAGAGTTGCTCACTAAAGCATTTACTACTCTTGTTTTTATGGATTCCAAAACCAAAAAACCAATTCGTTGTCCACAATATATTTTAGAGAAATTGAAGTAAATTTTAATAATGCAATCTAGATAATTATAGAAGCTTTCTCTTTCAAAAGAATCGTTATTAAGAGCGGAGCGGAGTAATCTCTAAATGCTTACCGGAATTTTATAAATTGCTTCTCTCAATTGTCATTGCGATAACAATTTCTAGAAAATTTAATCCTCTAATTTCTTAATTTCAACTTTATAAGTAGTATCAAATTTTTCAAAAATAGCTGCTGCATCTTTTTTCCTTACAGAAATATAGATCTTACAATCTAACTCCAGTTTTTGTTCAATAATATTGAGGTTATTTTCCTTTATTAATCGCATCACGATGTTCATTTCAGGATAATCAAAACTAATCTCGAAAAGCTCGTCTATGGTTCGTTTAACGATATTGGCTTCTTCCAGTGCTATTTGCGCTGCGGTCTTATAGGCATTTATAAGTCCGCCCACACCGAGTTTTACACCGCCAAAATATCTCACCACCACAATTAGAATGTTGGTAACCTCAAAAGATTGAATTTGCCCATAGATTGGCATTCCTGCAGAGTTGGAAGGTTCGCCATCATCATTGGCGCGATATTGAAAATCGGCTTCAGATTTTCCAAATTGCCAGGCATAACACCAGTGCCTCGCTTTGTGGTGCTTTGTTTTTAACTCTTCTAAATGAATATTTGCTTCTTCTTCTGTCCTAACCGGAAATGCGTAGCCAAAGAATTTTGAATTCCTATCCTTAAACAGGACTTCGGGCGAAGCTTTGGTTATGGTTTTATAGGTGTCTTTCATTATAACTGAATTTTAAATCCGACGTCATTACGATCCCGATTCTTATCGGGAGAAGTAATCTGTATTTGGTTAGGCATTTGCAAATGAGATTGCTATAGCTACAAAAAAAAGGCTTAATAATGACTAATAGAAACTTTTATTGGCTACTCGCCACCAAAATAATACTTATCACGGCTAGCGCAATTCCAATCCAGTTTTTCTTTAAGAGAACTTCCTTAAAAAGTACGATTCCCAGTATGGTTGAGGCTAAAACAATTCCCACGTGGTTCAGGGTAAAGATCACCGAATTTTCAAATCCCGGAGATCGCAGTGCCATTACTAAAAAATAGATCGAAAAATAATTGGGAATCCCCAGCGCAATTCCTCCCGCTATATTTTTCCAGGTGATTTTTAGTTTTCCTAAAACTGCCTGTCCAATTAAGATCGTGGTTCCAATGATTCCTGCAATTCCGAAAATGCTGGAAGAGAAAAGCCCGACATCGGTTTCCGAAACATAGAAATTTTCAAGGTAGTTTATTGTTGTGTCAATAATCCCACTGCCTACAAAAACCAGTAAAGGAAAAATGAGATTTTCTTTCTTGATGCTAATTCCTTTTTTCGTTTTAATAGAACTCAAATAAACCGCCGCGAGTGCGAGAATAATTCCGGTGACTTTTAAAAAACCCAGGCTTTCATTATAAATAAAGATTCCGAAGAAAACAGGAATCGCAACCGACATTTTGGTGGCTACCGAAACCACTGAAAGTCCACTGCGCTGTGTGGTAATTGCCGCAAGATTAAATACGGTTATAAACATAGCGCCCAGAAATACTGTTCCCAGGAACCAGGATTCTGAAGGGATTCTAACCAGGTCGTCTACACTTTCAATATAACCGAAAAAGCCCACGATACAGGCGATAAAATAATTGACGATGATGGCCTGGAGGGTGTTAACTCCATATTTTTTATACAGCCTGAAAACCACAAAAATAACCGTGGACGAAAGTATACTAAGCAGTAGATAGATCAAAATAACTCTTTTTTAGCAGTAAATAAATCGATCACATCTTCGCGGGTAGGTTCAATGTTCCAGGTGTGAATTCCTAAATTTTTAGCGGCCTCGGTATTTTCTTTGGTATCATCTATAAAAAGGCATTCTTCTGGCTTTAAATCGTGTTGCTCCAGCACATACTCATAAATTTCGGCATCAGGTTTTCTAAAATTGATCTCGTGTGAAAGATAAAAAGCATCAAAACAAGCTTTAAAATCTTCAAAAAACGGTACATTTTCTTTAACCCAATCAATATGAATTTCGTTGGTATTGCTCAAAAGAATTAACTTATAGTTTTTTTCTGCAGAAAGCTTTTTTAAAAACTGGTAACGATATTCCGGGAAATCTATTAGAATCGCGTTCCAGGAATTTTTAAACTGATTTTCCTGAAGTTGAGAGTGTTCTGTTTGATAATATTTTACAAACTCAGTAGAAGAAATTAGCCCTTTTTCATATTGTTGGTTAATATCCAGCAAACTTTCTGAAAGTTCTTCGATTTCATATTTATTCATTTCGCGCATCGTAGCCGGTTTGTCCAGGTTGATGAATACGTCTCCAAAATCGAATATTATTGTTTTAATCATTCTTATAAAATTTTAAAGTATCACGCTCCAGAGTGGTTTTAGAAAACATTTTTCCTGAAAACTCCGGTGCCTTTACGCCTTTATGAAATTCAGAAATTCCGGTAAAAACTCTCGCTTCATCCCAAAGATTGTTATCAATAAAAGTCTGAAGCGTTCTTGCACCACCTTCAATAATAACCGATTGTAGGTTATGCCGGTAGAGCACCTCGCAAATTTGATTCGGCAGGGCCTGTTGGAAATCTAATTTTTCAAAGGCTAAATTATTATTGTCTGACTTCTTTTCATTTTCGGTTAAAACAATTGTTTTTATAGTGCCATCAAACAATGCAGATTCCTGGGGGATTTTCAAATCTTTATCTATCACCACCCGAACCGGGTTTTCGCCCTTCCAAAGCCTGGTATTTAATTTCGGGTTATCGGCAATTGCGGTATTGGTGCCCACTAAAATGGATTGTTCTTCACTTCGCCATTTATGCACCAGTTGTTTTGAATATTGATTCGTGATCCAAACCGGTTCTCGTTTTTCCTGAATTTTTGGAGCGATAAAACCATCGATGGTTTGCGCCCATTTCAAAATAATATAGGGGCGTTTTTTTTGATGAAAAGTGAAAAAGCGTTTGTTGAGGTCCTGGCATTCTTGCTCCAAAACTCCTACCTGCACTTCACAACCGGCTTCCATTAATTTTTTAATACCCCGTCCGGCAACTTCAGCAAAAGGATCTATAGTGCCAATCACCACTTTTTTAATGCCTTTGGCGATAATTAGATCGCTGCAAGGCGGCGTTTTTCCAAAATGGCTGCAGGGTTCAAGGCTCACATAGATGGTAGATTTTTTTAAAAGCGATTTATCTTTCACAGAATTTACTGCGTTTACCTCGGCGTGTGGAGCGCCTGCCTTTTGGTGCCAGCCTTCGCCAATAATGCTATTTTTATGAACAATTACGCTGCCTACCAGCGGATTGGGATAGGTAGCTCCCAGTCCGTTTTTGGCCAGTTCGATACAGCGTTTTATATATTTTTCGTGTATATTCACGCCACTAAAATAGGATTATTTACCAAGAATGAGCACGCTAAAAATACGGGAAATTCAACCCGAAGACAATCAACAAGTTGCCGAAGTAGTTAGAACGGTTTTGGTAGAAATGGGCGTTCCTAAAGTTGGCACCGCCTATGAGGACAAAGCACTTGACGATATGTTCGCTACTTATCAACATCCGCGAATGAATTATTTTGTGGTAGAAGAAGATGGAAAGGTTATTGGTGGCGCCGGAATTGCCCCGTTAATTGGACTGGAAGAAAAAATATGTGAACTGCAAAAAATGTATTTTCTCCCTGAAGCTCGAGGTAAAGGTTTGGGGGCGCAGATGATGGATACTTGCTTAAAATTTGGGGAAGCCCAGGGTTTTGAACAGTGCTATATTGAAACCTTGCCCTATATGGAAAGTGCGCGAAAACTCTATGCTCGCAGCGGATTTAAATCTTTAGAAAAACCCCTCGGAGACACCGGTCATTACAATTGCACGATGTGGATGATTAGGGATATTTAAGAAGTAGGAGTGAAGAGTGAAGAGTGAAGAGTGCAACTGAGAACCGAAAACCCACAACCGATAACTGAGAACTGAAGCTGAATGAAACTAAAAGCACAAAAAGAAATCTTCTTTAAGGCGCTAGAAAGCGAGTATCGGGCGGAAGAAGTGTTTTCTTTTTTCTTTCTATTAACCGAAGCATTATTTGGAATAAAACGTCTGGACCTGGCTCTAAATCCTGAAATTGAAATTGATAAAAACCAGGTTCAGAAATTAGATGCAGCCTTAGTTCGTTTAAAAAATCATGAACCCATTCAGCATATTATTGGGGAAACAGAATTTTTCGGATTGACTTTTAAAGTTGATAAAAATGTACTGGTGCCAAGACCGGAAACCGAAGAATTGGTGCAATGGATTTTAGATGATTTCGCTTCAGAGAAAAAAGCATTGAAGATCCTGGATATAGGAACCGGCAGCGGCTGCATAGCCATAAGTCTGGCGAAAAATCTTCCAAAAGCTCAGATTTCAGCAATTGATATTTCTGAAAAAGCCTTGCAAATAGCGAAAATCAATGCTGAAACTAACAATGCTAAAATTAATTTTATCCAGGAGGATATTTTAAAACCCCAAGCTCTAAATGGAAATTGGGATGTTATTGTATCCAACCCGCCATACGTTCGGGAGCTGGAAAAAAAAGAAATGCAACGCAATGTTTTGGAGTATGAGCCCGAAACTGCTTTGTATGTTAAAGATGAAGATCCTTTACTTTTTTATAATAAAATCACGAGATTGGCCAAAGAAAGTCTCAATCCTGGCGGAAATCTTTATTTTGAGATCAATCAATACCTCGCAGATGAAACTGAAAAGATGATGCAAGAGCAGGGGTTTGGTACCGAGAAACGAAAAGATATTTTTGAAAATTACAGGATGATAAAAGGAATCGCGCAAAAAATTTAAATATGAGAAATTTTATAATTCTAATAATCTGTGGTCTGGTCATCACTTCTTGTAGCTTTTTTGAAGGAACCGGAGTTGATTTTGAAATTCAAAATAATACAGGCAGGACATTAAATGAGGTTCAGGTTAAAACAACCGATGGTTCTAAAACTTCTATTTTCAAAAAAATAGAATCAGGAAAATCAGTTTCCGGATTTCTAAAAATGGATACTGATAAAAGCGATGGAAATTATATCCTGGAATTTAAAAGAGAAAATGAAGAAATTGAAAAATTTATGAATGAATATTTTTCTAATGGGACCGGGATGAGTCATAAAATAATCTTTGAGATTGAAGCCGATACAGTAAAATTCAGTACAGAACATTATTATTAAATAAAATAAGTTGCTCCAGATTGGCATATCACGTTTCGCCCTGATCAAAAAAGTAGAAAATATTAATGAAGGAAATTCAGGTTGGTTTTTTAATGTCTTATGACTATGAATTGCTAAAAATATCAATTCCTTTAGTGTATGAAGAGGCTGACCATATCACTATCGCCTTAGACAAAAATCTAAACACATGGTCTGGGAGTAAGTTTGAAGTTAAACCAGAGTTTTTTCTCTGGTTAGAATCTTTCGATAAGGATAATAAGATTAGTATTTTTAGAGATGATTTTTACAATCCCAATTTTAATGCAATGGAAAACGAGGTGCTGGAAAGAAAAATGCTGGCAGCTAAAATGGGGATTGGAAATTGGTTGATTCAACTAGACAGCGATGAATATTTTGTAAACTTTAAAAAATTTACAGAAGAACTTAAAGTCAGAAATAAATATTTGAATGATCCTGAAAAGGATCAGATTCAAATTGCCGGATATTATATAAATCTCTATAAATACACAGATGCAGGTGTTTTGTATGTATCTAAACCAAGAAACCAGAAATTTGCCACTAATTATCCAGCTTATAAAACTGGTAGAAATACGAAGAAGCGAGTAATTTATGTGCCCAGTATAGTTTTGCACGAATGTTTATCACGTACTGAAGAAGAAATTCGCACTAAGTTTAATAACTGGGGGCATTCACATCAGGTAAATACTAATAGCTTTTTAGAAAAATGGCGAAAAGTTGATAAGTCAAATTATAAGGAATTTGAAGACTTTTTTTATCTCGAACCTGAAAAATGGAAAAAATTAAATTATGTAGAGGGAAAAACAATCGCCGCAATTTCTGAAAATCTTAATTATCGAAAATTAAGACCTTCAAAGCCATTTATATTCAGTAAAAATTTTGGACAATGGTTTAAGTTTTTATTTAAATAGAAATTTGAATTCTTGAGGTTTTCGGAAAATTCAATTTAGAATAGATAATTGATTTCAAAAAAAGAAACGATTTGGAAAATAATAATAAAAATCAACTCAAAAGAATTGCTGTTTTTTGTGCAAGCAGCGAAGGTAATGACGAAAAAATATACACCGAATCTTATCGCTTAGGTAAAGTTTTAGCTCAAAAAAATATTCAACTCATTTTTGGTGGAAGCAAACTTGGGTTAATGGGGCAGGTAGCTGCCCGAGCATTGCGAAATGGAGGTGAAGTAATTGGGGTTATTCCAGATTTTTTAAAAACTAAAGAAGTGGTACATACCGGTTTAACCGAATTGATCACTACTAAAGATATGCACGAGCGAAAGCTGAAAATGCATGAATTAAGTGACGGTTTTATAGCACTTCCTGGTGGTTTTGGAACTTTCGAAGAGCTTTTTGAAATCGTAACCTGGGGTCAATTAGGACTGCATCAAAATCCCATTGGGCTTCTAAATATCAACGGATTCTACGACGATCTTATCGCGATGCTTAAAACAATGGTTCGCAAAGGTTTGCTTAGAAAAGAGAATTTTGATCTTTTGCTTATTGCTGAAAATATAGAGGAGCTCCTGGAAAAAATGCATAATTTTAAACCTATGCCGGTTCCCAAATGGATGAATAAAAATCAGACCTAAATTAAAACATTATGAAAATCCAGAAACTTCAAATATATAGCGGGAATTTAAAAGAACAACTGCGTTTTTATCGCGATACCTTAAATTTAAAGATCACCGATAATAGCGATGATTATTTTGAAGTTGAAACCGGATATTCCACTTTAAGATTCGAGGAGAAAGAAAAAGCAACAGCTTATCATATCGCCTTTCATGTTCCCGATAATCAACATAACGAAGCCCTGGAATGGGTAAAAGAAAGGGTTCCGGTTTTACGAGGAAACGGACAGGAAATTATAGATTTTTTGGACTGGAGGGCAAAATCACTCTATTTCTACGATAAAGACCAAAATATAATTGAATTCATTTCCCGGGAAAGTTTTAGTAAACCGGAGTCGGCATTATTTTCAGAAAAAAGTATTTTAGGAATTAGTGAAGTTGGACTGGTAACTGAAAATATTAAGGAGAAATTCGACTTTCTACATACCAACTTTGAATTAGAAAAATATGATGGCGATTTTGAGCGTTTTTGTGCTATTGGGGATGACGAAGGTTTGCTCATCACCATAAACCAAAAGCTTAAAGATTGGTTTCCTACAGATGATAAAGCCTATAAATCTGAATTTAAAATGGAATTTACGCAACAGGGAAAAAAGCACTCCCTTGTTTTTGAAAACGATAAACTAAAAGCTCAGCAATAACTTACCAACCTTTTATGAGTACCGAAGAAAAGATCAAGCAGTTACGCGAAGAATTACACCGCCATAATTATTTATATTATATAGAAGATAGGCCCGAGATCAGCGATTATGATTTTGATATGAAGCTGAAAGAATTGCAGGAGCTGGAAGAAAAAAATCCTGAATTTGATGATCCTAATTCTCCCACCCGCCGTGTAGGTGGTGCGATAACTAAAAATTTTGAGACCGTAGTTCACGATTATAGAATGTATTCGCTTTCCAATTCGTACTCTAAAGAAGAGTTGGAAGACTGGGAAAAGCGAATCGAAAAATCTATTGGTGGTAAAGTACAGTATGTTTGTGAATTAAAGTACGATGGCGCTTCTATTAGCCTTACTTATGAAGATGGTAAATTAAAACGCGCGGTTACCCGTGGGGATGGTTTTCAGGGAGATGATGTGACTAATAATATAAAAACCATAAGATCTGTTCCTTTAAAGCTGAAGGGCGAATTTCCGCAGAAATTTGATATTCGGGGCGAAATTGTTTTGCCTTATGAAGGTTTTGCAAAAATGAATGCCGAAAGGGTAGAAGCCGGCGAAGAACCTTATGCTAATCCGAGAAATACCGCTTCCGGAAGTTTAAAACTCCAGGATAGTGCTGAGGTCGCCAAAAGACCTTTAGATTGCTTGTTATATAGTTTGGTGGCCGATAGTTTACCAGTAAAATCACAATTTGAAGGCCTTGAAAAAGCCAGGAATTGGGGTTTTAAAGTTCCACCTGAAGCCGAGTTAAAAGATAGTATTGCTGAAGTGCTGGATTATGTGAATTATTGGGACCAGCACCGGCACAATTTGCCTTACGAAACCGATGGAGTAGTTGTAAAAGTAAATAGTTTTGACCAACAGGATGAATTAGGGTATACCGCCAAATCCCCGCGCTGGGCAATGGCTTATAAATTTAAGGCTGAACAGGAAAGCACCAGGCTAAATAAGATTACTTACCAGGTAGGGAGAACAGGAGCAATCACTCCAGTTGCCAATCTTGAGCCGGTACAATTAGCCGGAACCACGGTGAAACGGGCTTCTTTACACAATGCCGACCAGATTGAGAAACTGGATGTACGCGAAGGAGATACCGTATTTGTAGAAAAAGGCGGTGAAATTATTCCTAAGATTGTAGGGGTTGATTTTACCAAAAGGGATCCAAGAACTCCTGAAACCAAATATGCCGAAACCTGCCCTGTATGCGATAGCGAATTAATTAGAAAGGAAGGGGAAGCACAACATTACTGCCCTAATTATAATGGTTGTCCGCCGCAAATAATAGGAAGAATCCAGCATTTTATTTCCCGAAAAGCAATGGACATTGAAGGCCTGGGTGGTGAAACCGTTGCTTTGTTGGTGAATGCTAATTTAATCACCAATTATGCCGATCTCTATACCCTGAAAAAAGAAGATGTTCTACCATTGGAAAGAATGGCAGAGAAATCGGCGGAAAACCTGATTAGTGGAATTGAAAAATCTAAAGAAATTCCTTTTGAACGGGTTTTATTTGCTCTTGGAATAAGATATGTGGGCGAAACCGTAGCTAAAAAACTCGCAAAACATTATAAAAGTATAGATGCTCTGGCTTCGGCTTCAACCGAAGATCTTACAGCGGTTGATGAAATAGGAGAACGCATCGCCGAAAGTGTAACCGATTTTTTTGCTTCCGAAGAAAACAGGAAGATCGTTCAGCGTTTAAAAGACTACGGACTCCAATTGGAAATTGCTGCCGAAGAACTGGAAAACCAGAGCGATTTACTTGAAGGAAATACTTTTGTGATTTCCGGGGTTTTTGAAAAAGTTTCCAGGAACGAACTCAAAAAAATGATAGAAGATAATGGCGGGAAAGTTTCCGGCTCTATTTCAGGAAAAACCGATTATCTGGTTGCAGGCGAAAATATGGGACCAAGCAAACTTTCAAAAGCCGAAAAACTAGGAACTAAAATTGTGAGCGAAGACGAGTTCCTTAAAATGCTTGATTAATTTTTTTATTGGTTTACTGCATTAAGGACCTATTGTTTAGTGGCCTACGGAAAATTTATCGTCAAATTTAAAGCGAGTAAACCGTAAAATTTTAGGAACTCTCCCGATTTTTATCGGGAGAGTTCCTAAAATTTAGGTGTCGAGCGAGAAATTTAGATAAAGTTTCGTAAGTCTAGATTTTTTTGGTTCGTTTTTTCATCAATGGAAAAAATGAACACTATGAATAATAAGTATAAGGTTGAGGTTTTATAGAATTATTAGAAAAAAAATTTTATCGAGGTTTAAACTTTTAAAATTTAAACCTCAATCTTGACTCCGTTTGTTTCAATATTATTTTTATCGTCTAAATAAAAATCAATTCTTCCTAGGTAAAGTCCGTAACACCCCACCTGGTTCACCAAAACTTTTTTGCCGGCTTTATTGGTCTCTACAGTTGGTTTTTCAAGAAAAGTATGGGTGTGACCGCCAATAATGAGATCTATATTCTCGGTGCTTTGCGCGAGTTTAATATCAGAAATTTTATCGCTGCTGTATTTATAGCCCAAATGCGAAAGGCAAATAACCAGGTCACAATTCTTTTCTTGTTTTAGAATTCGGCTTTGATCCTGCGCAATTTCTATGGGGTCAAGGTATTTTGTTTCCTTGTAAAGACTGTCGTTCACCAAGCCCTGTAGTTCAATTCCCAAACCAAAAATTCCAATTTTTACTCCATCTTTAGTGAAAATTTTATGATCGTGGGTATGCCCGTCCATCACCGTATTGCTGAAATCATAATTGGAAGAGATAAAATCGAATTCGGCATGCGGAAGTTGCGCATATAATCCATCTATCCCATTATCAAAGTCGTGGTTTCCAATGGTGGCTGCGTCGTATTTCATCTTGCTCATTAGCTTAAATTCCAGTTCGCCTCCATAGAAATTAAAGTAAGGGGTTCCCTGGAAAATATCCCCGGCATCTAATAATAATGTATTCGGGTTTTCATTTTTAATCTGCTGAATTAAAGTCGCTCGCCTGGCCACTCCGCCCATATTTGGATTCCTGGAATCGTCGGGGCCAAAAGGTTCTATATGGCTATGCACATCGTTGGTGTGCAGAATGGTAATATGCTTCTTGTAATTTGATTTAAATGAAAGTGAGCTTAAGCCACCAATTCCTATAAAAGCAGTTGCTGCTGAGGTTTGTTGTATAAAATTTCTTCTTTTCATCTCTTTACTTTCTTATAAACCTATTGTCTTTATCTACTTTTAAGGTGTCTACTTTCTTAAAGTAATCTATAATAGCATTTCGCAATTTATAGTCTACTTTATACAATTCGATTGGATCTTTAAAAAAGCTCATATTATCGCCGCCTTGCTGCAAATAATCTGAAGTAGCTACAAAATATGTTTTATCTTCATCAATCTCCTCACCTTTTATTTTTGCGTTGGTAACTTTGTAATCCTGATCCATTTCAATCTGGATTCCGCTAACAGGATGAGCGGTTTTTGCACGTTCCAGGTAAGTAAGCATTTCTTTAATTTTTTCTCCGGAAAGTTCAGCTACCACGATTTCATTTTCAAAAGGCATTAAGGCATAAGCACTTCGGGTAGAAATATTTCCTTTGTTTAGGCCAGATCTAATTCCGCCGTGATTAAGCAAAACCATATCTATCTCGTTTCCCGTTCTGCTTTTAAAAACAGGGCCGGCTTGCTCCATAACCACATCGGCCATTAGATTCCCTATCGCAGTGTTTAGATCGCCATCGCTCTTTACCATGGCGCGAGGATTGTATGCCAGGGTGCTGTCTAAAGTTTTGTTCAAATGCTGTTTAAAGGGCTGTATAAATTCTTCTATTTCATCATTTGCTTCAATCTTTTCGTCTATAGCGATGCGCTGGCCTTTAATTTCAGCAGTTTTAATCGAATTTGCTTTGCAGCTTAAAACGATTATGGCTAGCAAGAGATAAATACTTAAGCGGAGTTCTTTCATTTAAATTTTATTAAAAAAGCAAAGATAAATAGATTATCTGGCTGAACTAAAGTTTTGCTTTTCAAAATTCGGCAGTAATTCAGCGAAAAAATCGAGCATTATATCGAAAAAATCCTGCTTGATCTCAAAAACGGCAATGCTAATGCAAAAAATATAAGTATAGCCGTAATATTTTTATATTTTCGGCTCGCAATTTAATGGAAATGAGTCTTTTTCAGTGTTTATTGTTACTTCTGTTTCCGCTATTGGGGGTGAATTTATATGCCACAATAGGAGACATGGATTGGTTAATGCGGACCACTCAGTTTATATTTATTCTAGGAATTTTTACTATTTATTTAAAGCAGAATAAAAAACCCGGCTATAATGCAATTATATTTTTTGGCTTCTTCTTATTAGCTCAAATAACCAGTTTAATTTTTACTAGCGTTAACTTAGAACTTCTTTTGTTACTATGTTATATAGGTGCCTATTTTGGCTTAAGTAGGGAAGCTTTTCAACATACACAACGGCAAACTGCCACTAAAACCATACTTGTATATTTTATCTTACTAATTGCGGTAAATACCTATTTATTGCTGACGCACGTCATTGAGCTGAAAAGTTATATGAGTAGTGATCTGGAATTTACAATTTATATATTTTATTACCTTAATCTACTTATTCTGGGTATTATAGCGCTTATTTATTATTTGAATTCTTATTCAAAGAAATCGATTTATTTTATCACCCTGGTGCTGGCTTTTATATTTGCTGATGTCTTTAGAGATGCCGCCCATTTTTATTTAAAAGATTCTGCTATTTTAGTTACAGGTAATTTGCTTTGGTTTACCGGACTGTTATTCTGCCTGTTCTTTTTCCTCACGCCAGAGCGTAAACTTCGCCTGATGAACCTTGTGTGATTTCCCTCAAAGATTTTTTATTCCTGTTTATTTTTTAACAGAAAAATCAAAGCTGTTAAATATGTGGTTCATTTGAAAACCAGAAGTGAATTTTACTTTCTGAAATCGACAAAATCTATACATTTGCTGCCCGAAAATTTTGCATTTTTCACTCTTTTCAGAAAATATGGCAATAATTTTCGATTATCATCAAAACAAAAAATAGAATGAAGTCATTTATTGGTACCTGTGTAGCTTTGATAACTCCTTTTAAGGAAGACTTATCTGTAGATGTTCAGGCACTGGAGAACCTGGTAGAGAACCAGATCGCAAATGGAGTAGATTACCTGGTAGTTTTAGGTACAACCGCCGAGAGTGCCAGTCTTGATAGAGAAGAAAAACAACTTGTAATAGATACCGTAGTTAAACAGAATAATAAACGCCTGCCTTTGGTTTTAGGTCTTGGTGGAAATAACACGCGCGTGGTATGCGATGAGTTGGAGTCTGGCGATTTCTCAGGATTCGAAGCTATACTTTCGGTTTCGCCTTTTTATAACAAACCAACCCAGGAAGGGATCTACCAGCATTTTAAAGCTGTAGCGGCTGCTTCGCCACTGCCTTTAATTCTTTATAATGTACCGGGTAGAACAGCTTCAAATATGCTTCCGGAAACTATAAACCAAATCGCTAGAGATTTTGATAATATTATCGGCGTAAAAGAAGCCGCCGGGGATATGGTGCAGGCTATGAAATTAATAAGCCTGGTGCCAAAAGATTTTCTTGTTATTTCGGGAGACGATATGCTTACTTTGCCTATGATCTTAGCCGGAGGAAAAGGTGTGATCTCGGTAATCGCGCAGGGATTACCTGCAGAATTTTCTAAAATGGTTTCACTTGGTTTAGAAGGGAAACCGGCTGAAGCTTATGAGCTTCATTATAAAATGCAGCGATCTATAGATCTAATTTTTGCAGAAGGAAATCCTGCCGGAATTAAAGCTTTGCTCGCTCAAAAAGGAAGCATTAAAAATCACCTGAGATTACCTTTAGTAAAAGCAACTTTAGGACTTCAACAGCAAATTGAAGATTTCCTGAAGAATTTTAAATAAACGAGCGGGGGTATTTAAGTCTCGATTATCGAGTAAATTTTAAAAACTAATTTTAGAGACTATCTGAAAAGTCTGGTTTCGTCAAGCTGAACTTGTTTCAGCTTTTAACATGTTTTGAATATCAATATCTTAGATTCTGAAATGAATTCAGAATGACGGTTTAAAAGCTTTTCAGATAGTTTTATTTTTTCAGCAAGTACCTTAATTTTTCCATTTTCAGTATAATAAAAAGCGAGTTAAAAGGTTGTTTAAGGTGGTAACACAAAGTTTTTTTTATACTGAAGAAAAATGTACTTTTGCCAGATGTTTTTACAAATGATGAAGAAAGCAATTTTATTAGCGGCAGTTTTAATGCTAACAGTGTCCTGCGGGGAATATCAGGAATTACTTAAAAGCGATGATAGCGGAAAGAAATATAGCTATGCCGAGCAGTTATATAACGAAGCCCAGGAAGAAGGCGACAAACGTAAATATCGCAAAGCTTTAAGGTTGTTTGAACAAATTGTTCCGGAATATCGCGGGAAACCCCAGGGAGAAAAGCTTAGCTTTTTGTTTGCAAACACTTACTATGAATTGGGTGATTATTACCTTTCTTCATACGAGTTTGAGCGTTTTCAACAATCTTATCCTAATAGTGAGAAAGTAGAAGAGGCAGCGTTTAAAAAGGCAAGAAGTTTTTATGAACTTTCCCCTAATTATGCTCTGGATCAAACCGATACCGATAAGGCAGTTGCAGAACTTCAGGCTTATCTAAATACATATCCGGAAGGCGAACACGTAGAAGAAGCCAACGATATGGCAGCTGAATTGCGTATAAAACTGGAAAAAAAGGAATACGAAATTGCCAAACAATATCATTTAACGGGAGAAGCAAGAGCCGGAAATTACCGGGCTGCTATTACCTCGTTTACAAACTTTTTAGCTAATAATCCCGGGTCTCCCTTTAGAGAAGGCGCGCATTATTATAGGTTCGATTCGGCTTACCGATTAGCTATTAATAGTTTTAGGGATTTAATGGAAGAGCGCCTTAGAGAAGCGCTAGAATATTACCAAACTTACAAAAAGTATTATCCGGAAGGCGAGTATATTGAGCCTATGGAAGCTTCAGCAGAAGATATAAAATCACGCTTACAAAATTTTTAATAGTAGAAGAAAGATGGATATTAAAAAGACAGACGCACCAATTAACACAATTACCTTCGATAAGAACAAGGTAGACGAGCCAACTAATAACATATACGAGGCTATTTCTGTGGTTGCAAAAAGAGCAAACCAAATCAATTCTGAGATCAAAAAAGAATTATTGGAGAAGCTTGACGAATTTGCTACCTATAATGACAGTCTTGACGAGATCTTTGAGAATAAAGAGCAAATTGAGGTTTCTAAGTTTTACGAAAAACTTCCAAAACCACACGCACTTGCTATGCAGGAATGGTTAGACGGTAAGATCTATTACCGAAACACCAAAGATTCTGAAGCAGAAGCTTAATTAAGATGTCTGTACTAAAAGGCAAAAAAGTGCTTTTGGGCATAAGTGGCGGTATTGCTGCCTACAAATCTGCTTTTTTAGTACGCTTGTTTATTAAAGCCGGTGCACAGGTAAAAGTTGTGATGACGCCGGCTGCCAAAGAATTTGTTACTCCGCTTACACTTTCTACCCTCTCTAAGAACGAGGTCTTTTCTTCTTTTACAGAAGATGATGAAGATGAGCAATGGAACAACCATGTAGAACTCGGCCTATGGGCCGATTTTATGGTTTTGGCCCCTGCCACAGCCAATACTTTGTCTAAAATGGCTTCGGGGAACAGCGACAACTTTTTGCTCGCAACCTATCTATCCGCTAAGTGTCCGGTTTTCTTTGCACCTGCAATGGATTTGGATATGTATAAGCATCCTTCCACAAAAAATAGTTTTAAGAGCCTTAAGTCCTACGGAAATATCATGATCCCCGCAGGAACCGGTGAACTTGCCAGTGGTTTAAAAGGCGAGGGGAGAATGGCAGAACCGGAAGAGATTATCGAATTTCTGGAAGCTTATTTTTCTGAAAACTTACCTCTGCAGGGAGAGAAAATTTTAATTACCGCCGGTCCAACCTACGAGGCTATAGATCCGGTTCGTTTTATTGGAAACCATTCCAGTGGAAAAATGGGCTTTGAGCTCGCTAAAAAAGCCGCTGAACTTGGAGCTGAGGTGATCCTTATTTCCGGTCCTACACATTTGGAAATCGATGATCCAAAGATCAACTTAATTAGAGTAGTTAGCACTAGAGAAATGTACACTGCTGTACATGATCATTTCGAAAATGTAGATGTGGCTATTGCTGCTGCCGCGGTTTCAGATTATAAGCCAAAGATAGTAGCGGCGCAAAAAATTAAAAAGGCCGAAGAAAACTTAAGCCTGGAA
>VMHT01192724.1_pt1 | contig 27164 bp, 33 predicted proteins | sample 4693611 | NCBI WGS metagenome assembly VMHT01 (sample SAMN12280063, study PRJNA550983) | marine metagenome | isolation source: seawater sampled from same location over 5 years 0.02-0.2 micron viral filtrate | place: USA: collected off the coast of southern California halfway between the port... ...
ATGCAACTCACCCATGAATTGATTGTTGAGTTTGGCCGAATCTGCTCCTGTATTTGCTGAACCGTTAGCCCCTAAATAAAAGTCTTCTCTGTCAAAAGAAAAGTCAGTGCTTTGAGTGTGAAAGGTACTAGCAACTTCTACCCCGCCATAGTAGATTGTCATTTTCTTATTGAATTGATTGTATGTTGCGGCGACATGATGGACTTCATTTGCATATAGCGGGTTCTTAGTTGTGGGTACTACAAGAGTACTGCCGGTCAAATCGGAAGAATATGCACTATCTAAAGTGATAGTGGTAGTACCTACCACCGCTATTTTACCTACCAAAGCAACATCAAAGCCACTTTGAATGTAGAGCAGTTGGCCTACATGGAAATCATTCGTTACGGTTGAAGCAAAGGTTACTGTCGTACCGGAGTTACTTGATATAGCGACTGTTGTAGCGGGTGCATAAGTCACTACACTATCAGCATCAAAGACACTTTTTGCGACAAAGGAAGCCCAAGCAATAGGCTTACCAAAAACAGGAGCAATAACAATAGGACTATCTAAAGTAATAGTGGTGCTATTTAGAGTTAGAGCAAACCGTATTTTGTATTGTGAAGGATTGTTTAACGCATGGTCTGTGACATTTAATAAGGAAAGTTTAGCCTTAGTGCTATGGAATATTCTCATTTCATAATTTTCTTTATCATTATACGCTAGGTATTTGAAAGAAGTATAATTATTTCTAGTAGAACTACTATCAGCAATTGATTTACTAATACCACTCATTGACCTTTCGGAAGAAGTAGTTGAAGGTACACTAGTCTTCAAAGCATATCCGTTAATATCATAAGGCGTAAAAGTAGATTCAATAGTAAATGAGTCTGTATGGTTCCAAATACCATAAGTAATATCATCACTAGAACCTCTTGAACCATCTACCCCTTTAGGAATATTATCGCTATAATCTATTTTAACATGAGCATTACACATAACAGGAAATACTAAACTTCTCTGCTTTCCTGTTAAAAGACGGTACATTGTATCACTCCAATGCTTCTTCTATTGTGGTTAATATGTTGCCCGAAGGGAATACTGTGGCTACTTCAAAGTTTAATGAAAAGGCAATATCAATAGTAGTAGAATCAATGGTGCTATTAAAACTACGAACAAAGCCCTTTAGTCCATTAGAATATTCATTGGTGGGGAATGCGTTGGGTCTTACAACCCCTTGATTATCTAGAGTACCTGTAGTTAATCCTCCTTCCCCTCTAGATGCAAAGGTGAATGGGATTAATTGCGTTGCTCCTGTAGGTGTTCTTTGGGTATAAGAAGAATCTACCTTAGAATCATAAAGAAAAACTAATTCATTAATGGCTTGGTAAGGTTGAAGTCCCGTAGAATCAATACTAGAATGGATTAATTGAGCAATTTCAATAGCAGTGAAGGTTCTACTAATTGCATTTGCATCATCACTAAACTTTTTCACTATAGCATCTTCTAAAATATACCCATTAACGGTTATTGATTTAGAAGCCATACCTAAATCTAATGCCGCAGTTACAGACTCTCCTTGTAATATTCCACCCAAAGGAACATCTATTGAAGGGATTGTTTTATTTGTTGAAATATCTACACTAGTAGCCTTTAGAGGAATAATGTTCGTAGTCAAGTCGTTACCGTTTGCGCTACCTGCGCCTAATTTTAAAAATACATAGTGGTCAGGCATTTAATCACCCTAATGTTCCTCTTGAAGAGGTTGTTCTATTTACTTCTTTGTTAATCATTTGACCAACCTTAGTAGCAATTTGTCTTAATTCTGTATCGGAGGCTCCTATTCTCCCTTGAACATTGACTGTAATGTTAGTACTGCCTCCACTAGACACCATTTTCCTTGAGTCTTTATTAGAATGTACTCTAGAACCCTGTGGTAGTCTTACCAACTCCGGCCCCTTTTCCCCAACAAGAGAAAGGCCGGAACCTGTTACTCCCCCACCGGAAAAAATACCCATCCCTTTGAATATAAGATAAATTGCACCGAGTATCCCTACAACAAGAAGAATAGGAGAGAGTATAGCACCAACTGTTACTGCGACTCCCGACAGGCCAAGCATTACTAATTTAACAACGATAAACAACATTCCTAAAATTGTTGCAAGTTTAAATAGACCCCTACCGTTTTCTTGAAGTTTTACATAGATTTTATCAAGTACTGCCGTTATCCCATTTCCTAGTTTTCTCAACGCCATTTCTATATTACCTATCAACAATGCTACAAGACCCGATAAAACAATACCCGCCAAAGCAAGGGCAGAAGAGAGTATAGGTATAAGAAGACCTCCTGCAATAAGAAGAAGCCCCTCTCCAAACGCCATCAATTTCTCCGTAAAAGTGCCGCCTCCACTGAAAACAGAGGCTATCAAACCAATTCCTTTAACAATCAACTTAAAAGAATAAGCGAATACTTCTTGTAGAGCCTCTAGAATGGTTTTCACTAAATTACTCCATGTTTCAAAAGTTTTAGATTTCATAAAAGTTTTCACTAGGAAAATAACTATCATACCTATTAATAAATATTTAAAAAAGACTCCCATGACAAGACTGATTTTACCTAAAAAACCTAATATTTTTTTACCGAATGGGGTTTTATCATCATCATCATCATCTCCATTGCCCCTAATCCATCTATTAATACCTCTCATAGTTTTTCCTACAGTATCTTTAAAATTCATTAGAGGACGCAATCCTGTAAAGTCCCCAAGTGCTTGCCCTCTAGTCTTAGTATTTCCTTCTTCATCCTTTGCCTTTCCTGTAAAAGCACCTTGAAGATTAGTATAAGAACCCTTTACCCCTCTAAGTAAAGATAACAAAGGGCCACTTTTAGTTTTATCATTTACTTTATCAAATAGTTTACCTATAGTACCGGACACTAATTCTATTCCATTCTTAAACCTAAAAAAGAAAGGAATAAAAGCATATCCTGTCTTAAGAAATGTTTTTAATTTTCCTTCGGGTTGATTTAAAGCATCAGCAAATCTAGTAAATGCGCTCTTTACCTGCTCTGTATTTTCTGTTACTTCTTCTTGAATTTCGGCTACTGCTTGTAGTCCCCTCATCATATTATTTAGAGCAGGTAATAAATTCGCTATTTGAGTACCTAAACCATGTACTTGTTCGGCTAAAACTCTAGTAGAATCTCCACTCATAACTTCGCCTTCTTCATCTCTTGTTCTATTGTATCCGACTTCAATTCTTCAAAGTTTCTATGTATGTATAAAAAGTCCATTACCATATTAGCGGGCATCTTCATTATTTCTAGCGGGCTTATTGATAAGGCTTTACTGAGTGTGTATGTAATTAAGAGAGAGGCAGTAGGAAGGTCTTTTGGGCCTTGCCTAATTGCATCTCTCATTCTTCGTTTTTTTCTCCATCCTCCGAAAAGGCATCCAATGGATTAGGGAGTATTTCTTTTAGTTGATTTCCGATATACGGATTCAAACGGATTAATTCAATTGTGGTCAAACTTGGTTCTGTTCTAACTACAAATTTTTCTACCAAATATCGGTACATAGCATTTAAGTCAATATCTAATCCTTGACTCTTCGCATCTATCTTCATAAGAGTAGTCAAGGCTTTTTCTACTTCTAACCAAGTGGGTTCTCTAACCCAAACCTTGAGGCATTCTTCACTTGTCGGTGACACTTTCAATGAGTGACACTTCTCTTCTGTATGTGCAAAAAGCACTGATTTATCTTTTACTGTATTCATTTTATCCACCTTCATAAAAACTAACAAACAAACAATGTTAGTGGAGTATTTATTCTTCTTCCGTCTTAGAGACTTCCTCCTTTGGCGGTGGAGTTTCCTTCACTGCCTTTGGCTTCCTGCCCCTCTTCTTAGGGGCAGGTTTTGATTTTGCTTTCTCCTGTTCCTCTAGAAGACGCTCACGGTATTGTTTCCTTTTTGTGTAGCGGTCTACACTTTTTACTTCAACCACTTGCTCACCCCTGCAAGACCCAATGGGTTTTGACGGTGCATCCACTAGACGCTAAGGAACGAGGAATGATTGTAGCATCTACGACTACGGCTCCTTTGTCTTCGGGAATAGGCCAAGAGTTTGTAGTCAAGTAATAGTTATCAAACTTCAAACGGATTTGTTCTTGGTTTGGTTTATCAAAGATTAAATCAATCAATGCTCCACTAGCACCCGATTGGTTTTCGTCATTGTTTTTCAACTCATTGAATAATTTATCATCAGTAACTAAAGCACTAAAAGTCAATTCGTAGGTTCTTTGTGCAGGAATAGCATCCTTAACATTCCTACTACCAATACCAATGAATCTTTTATCAGTAAGAGTATTGTTCATTGTCAAGGAGAATTGGGTAATTCTCATAAAGTCTTGTCCGAATAAACTAATAGAACCACTTGAAAAGAAGAAAGGCTCCAATAGTTTATCATCGGAAGAGAAATTCTTGAAAGCAGTTTCGTCAGTAACAGACCTTCTAGCCGCATACTTTTCACCTTTTTCTAGACTGTGAACCTTACGAGGCATACAATCCATAGTCATTTTCAACTCTTCGTTTTCGTTAGCAGTCATTGTAAGAGTGTTTACTCTGTTGCCTGTAGCAATAAGAACGAAGTTAGTATCTTCATCAGCACCACTAGCAGTATTTGTACTGTAAGTGTTTGTAGATGGTAATTTAGAAAAGACTTGTTCCATAGCAAAGGAAGGCAAATCATCCCCATCCTGCTCTGCAAAGGTGTAGGTAATAGGGTCATCAATAAATCCGTCAGCACCAACAGTAGATTCTGTTAATTGGTCTAAATCTGTGAAGGCATCTTGCCCTTCCAAAAGCGGAGGGGTCATTACATTGTCTATACTTCTGTAAAACAACGGCCCTGTGTCAGTAAGACTAGAGCCATGCAAATAATATTTATTTTCGGAGGTAACATCTCCTGCGAAGGCACTATCGGGGTGAGTACCAGAGTCTAGAGTAGCACTAATAGAAGAACACTTACCGAAGAAATAGTACAACCAAGCACCATGATTAGCAACAATACCAATGCTTGCGTTACCTGCCGTTTCTATTCCTTTGTATTGGTGGGTAAAGTTTCTGCTTCCACCCACAAACAAATTCTGTTGTTTGAATTCTACATCAACAGAAGGGAAAGTTAAGGACTCTACAATACCCAACCAATTGTCAGCATTTAGATGTTTTAGATTTGAAGTACCACTAGTAGCAGGACAAGGTGCGCCATATCCTTTTAGGTGGAAAAAGTCAGTAGCAGGAACAATAGTCTCTGTTATAGCAGGGTGAAAAGTAATGGTTGTAGCGTCATTAGTTGTTACTCTATGAGAAGAAGTGAGAGTACTAGTGGTTACTGTAGTCCCTAAAGCATTATCAATAGTAATTTCACTTGTAGAATGAGCCGTACCGTCTAATTCTGTCTTAGTTGTAGCAGTAGTTGGCCCTCCATGAGTATTAGTAACCGTAACTACTGCGCCGCTTCTCGTAGCACTAATGTTAGTAAGGGCGTTTACTGCCGCAGTAAAAACAGTAGCATATTCTTCTCTAGTGTTGTTAGCGGCGGGAGAAATGTCTGCTTCTCCGGTAGGGCTAACTCCACCACTATAACTAGCCGAAGCATCATGGTCAAAGAATACTACTGAATCTGCCGCAGTGCCTCCTGCTGATGGTTGGACTAAGAATACAACCGCTAAATCATCATAATCCGCTTTAACATCGGAATTAAAAGTAATCGTAGTTACTGCTTGAGTATGAGAAGCAGTACCTCCGCTAGCATCGTGAAATTCCAAAACACAACCAACATAAAGGTCATTGACCAAATCAAAATTGCCTGTAAAATCACCATGCAGAGTTAATTTATTTCCTTGTCCCGAAGGAAGTACGCCGTTTGTATCGGTTAAAGCCGTACCCGCCGTTTGGTGAGGTTTCAAATAAATATCTACTTCGGGAACAAAAGTTACCGATGTGCCGCTTCCTAAAAATACATTTGTGTTACTCATATTCTCTCTTCCTTACAAACAAACTCATGGGAGTAGTGAGCGACGATTTGCCGTTAAATTAATCTTGTATCCGAATAATCGTTTTGCCCTATCATTGGATTCGCTTCTAGCACCAAAAAATAGTTGATTAAAACATGAATTATCCGAAGATTCGTACCCCCTACGCTTGCTCTCAATTGCGTGACGAGTTATCAAGTATAAAGCCCTTAGCCTATCTTTGCCGAAATCTGCATCTGTACCGGCTCTTTCATCATGAACCGTTCTAATATGTAGTGTAAAATTAAAAACCTCTCTGCGGGTGTCATAGAATAAAGTAGGATAGATAATTTCATTAGAATCCTCAAAAACAATAATTACATCTTTAGAAGAGAGGTCATATCTAACACCCTTATTCTTCTCAATAGAACGAACATCAATTAAACTAGGCTTTCCCGAATGAGAAACATTTATTGTACCTGCACTAACTAAAGTTGTTGCAGAAGTAGACCATTGGTTGTCTAATAAATCAATTACTAAACTAACTTCATCCATTAATTGCCGCCTCCACTTGTTCTACTATTAGTTTTTCCATGTACTGAATGTATGCTTCTTCTGCATTTTTGATAAGTTCGTCATTTGTAAAGGTTAAATCTACTCCTAATAATCTTGAAACTTCTAACATCTGTATGTTTCTTTGTTTTTCTCTCGCTAGAAAATCATTAAAAACCTCAGTTGCCTTTCTAAATGACATATCAATCAATCAAATATACTAAGTCTTTCTTACCGTCTAAGATTTCCATACCTTCTTTTCTTAGAATATCGTACTTTTCCTTAGTGGAAATATTAGCACCTGTTTCAGCAATAAGAATAGTTTGGTCATCGTGCCGTAGTATTTCTGCCGCAACCAATTTAGTAGCGGCTTCATGAATTGCAGAAGGCACTCTTCCATCACCTGCAACGAAACTAACAATAACTGAATTTTTTCTGTGGTAAGGATACTTCTTATTGAAGAAAATACGACCATCACTACCCATCATCCAAAAGTCTCCTAGTCTTTTCATTTCCTGCTTGTCAGTAAAATTAACCACTACACTATCGGAAGTTTGCCCCGCTTGGTCTGTGACTGTAAGAGTACAATCCGAACCATCCTCGCCTTCTAACAGACTAGAAATATGGACTAAGGTTCCGTCTTGACTATCAGTGTAAGCATAGAAAAAATCGGAAATAGAATATCCACTAGTCAAAGAAGTGTTTGCCTTTTCAGCAGTGGCTCCCGTAAACTGTGCAGTCCTAGCAGGAAACTGTTCGTTAATCAAAGCAACAATTTCCTTTGCCGTAGTCTTTGCTCCAAAATTTAAATTGAATGTCTGTGTGGCCGACTTACCGCCTTCCCCACTATAAAACAAATCCCAAGAATCTACTGAATTAGGTAGAGTTAAGGTTAGTTTTCTTATCTTATTGTATTTGGAAGTGTCCAAACTAATACTCGCTTGAGCAGAAGCCAACTCTCTATAATTGGTTCCTTCCCAAACTTGAAGGCTGATAATCTTTCTAACTTTCATTTGGTTTAATTGAACAAACCCTACATAGCCACTATAGTAAGAGTTTATTGGGTGATGGGTAAATTCAAAATCACGAAACTCATCCTTCCAAATAATAGGTCTAAAGGAACGATTTATCATATCATCAATAATCCCTTCTGTTCTTTTAATAATAGAACCTATTTGTGCGTCAGTAGGATTGGTTACAGAAGTAAAAGCAGGTATCTGTAGTAAATCCGAGACTGATGTTTTATCAGTATAAAACCCACGGCCTTGAGAGTAATCTACATTTATGTTGGTATAGTCACTAGGGGATGATGATACAGGCATAATTAGACCTCCAATGCGTCTTCTAAATCACTAAGATTAGAAATGATTTCATAAAAGAAAGCGAGTACCATTTCTCTAGTTTCTGTAATTTTCCTTTGGTTTTGATTGAATATTTTATCTCTCAACTCTTCTTCTCTTGTTTGCCTTGCTTTGGGAGTAAGGTCTTGGTATTTGGCTCTAGCACTTTCACTTAATTCATCTTTCCAAGCATCGGGTTGTTTTAGATTAATTCTGTCTTTATCTATAAAATCTGGAAAGGGAATATTCGTTGATACTCTAGGTTTAAGCAAATTGTCTTTCTTAGTTCCACCCGCAAGTCTAGGCAAAGGTGGCTTAGTAAATCTAATTCTACCATATTCAGTAAATACTAAATCGGCTAAAATTTGTCCTCTATCCGATTTAGGCTTAATAGTACATTCAACCTGCATCAGTTTAGTAAAATCGGTTAGATAATCTATGAAATTATTTTTTTGGTTGTCAAATATAGCACTTAAAAATAAATCAGCCCATGCCTTTCTGTTTAAGTTTTCCTTTAGTGTTGCTACTACTTCTTCTTCGCCCACTTCTATTTGTTCATAATCAAAGTATTCCTCTACTTGGTCTTCATCTAGATTACCTTCAACTACAAGTTTACCATTGACTACCTTTAAGGTAGCAAGAGCCACTGTGTCTGTAAATGTATTAGGGGATAATTGCTTATGTTGGTTTAAATAATCATCAATCCATAGTTTACTAGGTTTGTATCTTTCTAATACTCTTCTTGTAAATGGTATATCGCTGAAAGATATTTTATTGTTTTCTACTTCCATGTCATCTAAAACAGTATCATACAATTCATCAAATTGTGTGTTAAATTCCGTGTCCTTAATTGCGTCTTCTAACTCATCTAGTGATATTTTTTCGCTAGGAGTTGTTAGTCTTTCATATGCAACAGTTTCTTCACCCATAGATAGTAATTTATTTCTCTTATCAGTATTAGCAATGTCTTTAATTGTAAAATTCATCTTATCAACAAGTATTGGTATCTTCCTGTCAATCTGTACTATTTTATCCAACTCCGAAAATTTCTTAGTTTTTAGATTTGCTAATTGTTCTCTAAATTCTTTTTTAGCATCATCAACATTGAACTCGTAGTCCGAACCCCTATTCAAATCTTCTAAATCCTCAATCTTCTCATCCAATTCTTCATCCGAAGAAACAGAAGAAACCTCTGTATTACCGTAGAACAATTTTTTCAATAGCGACAATTCGCCATATTTCACAACATCAAAAACTTGACCTGTATTGTTTAAATGAATCGCATTGTCAAGTTGTGGAATAAATCGCATTGTCAATCCTCACATTAACCACTTTGCCCATGCCGCACCCTTTTGGATAGCGGAGCCTAAATGCAATCCACTTTTAGGAGGCTCGTAACTAGTTTGCCCTGTTTGTGGGTCTACCCAAAATGGCCTACCGTATCCATCTGTACCGCTTGGTGGTATTGGATAGCCACTACCATTATTCACTGCACCTTGCATTTGGTTATATTGTTGAGTTTGTCCTGTAATGCCCGCTACCGCCATACCTGCTGATGGAGCCATTGCTTGTTGGTATCCTTGTTGAGGGGAAGTAAATCCTTGTGATTCTAAATACTGTTTCTTAGCCATCTTTCTTTGGTTGATTACTTCTGTATCAACCGCAGAGTGAAGAATTGCATTAATATCTAATTGAATATTTTCAGCAGTAATCTTTTCATATTCCCTTAAACAATCGGGATGAACAGTGGTTTTACCTGTAGTAGAATCTTGAACGAATTCTAATTTAGCCAACATTTGACTTACTACTCTTTCTGTAACATCTTCCATTAGTTTTTCTAATGCTCCTAAAAATTGCGCTCCGTGATACTGAAAAAATTCTTCCACATGGTTATCTTGCAAAGAAAGTAAATTATTTACATTCTTGAATTGTTGGTCATTTTGAGCGTTTACCGCACTTAATACTGTTCCATTGCTTGTCCCAAATACCATATTATTCACCTTTTCCTTCTATTAAAAACTGCATTCTTTCTAATGATGTACGCATTTCTTGTGATAGTCTAACTACTTCTTCGGGAGGTGTTTCTTCTGCCTTATTAGTAGGGGGTTTTAGTATCCATCCTGCCGAGGTTAGCGAAACCACATCTGCCTGTGATAGTGTGGTAAGCGGCCCCTTAGATAAAACTTGGGGCATTCTTGGTCTAGGGATAAATGCTTTAAAATCAAGACCGTGTTCTTCTGCTAGTATTTGTTGTTGTAGCATTTCCATTTGTTTATGTGTTGCTGAATGCTTATCACAATATGTTCCTCGCATAGGACGACCCTTTTCTACATGAGTCAAAGGGATAGGAGGCCGCATATAATCTCCCGACTCCCATACTTTATGTGTTCCACAAACAACACACCGTTCCTTTAAATTAAATTTAAAGCCATATCTAATAAACAAAAATTTCTTTTTTTCGGCCATTAGTACTTGCTTGATTTCCTTTAACTTCTTTTTAGGTTTAATATTCTTAAACTTATATTCCTCTACAGGGCCACTTGCTCTTGCTTGCATTAAGGGCGACAAAAACAAGTTACCTGTTTGTGGTGATTGCGCCCCTATCAAATTCGGTTGTTGGTACATATTAATCAATAATCCTTTATCATTGTTGTAACGCCACGATAAACCATCTCCGGTTGCGACTTAGCGGATACTATGTATTTGAATGTAGGAATCCCTCGTTCATTTAGTTTTTGCATACCGTAATGGAACGGCTCAAAGATAGGGTGGTCTTCTATTTCACCATCATGTTTATATTTTTTACCCCACATATCATACTTATTAGCCCAAAGACCTATCGCCAAAGGATATTCTTCTGTTTTTTTCTTTTTTCCATTAGGCCAAGTACTTGAACAAATACCATCTACTAAAAACTTCCATGCTAATTGATGGTCTAAATTGGCTTGAATATCTAAATGCCTATGGTCAATTAAAAAAATAATGTATTTTACCTTTCTCTTCTGTATATCATTAAGCCATTGCCGCCAATAGATAGACTCCCCGCCCATATCCGCAGTCTTTAGTGTGTGAACATCACCGTCTATTTTTACTGTTTTTCTAGTGGGTCTATGCACCCCTACAGTCCTTTCTTTTATTTGAGGCACTTCCCCTCTAGTTCTTAACTGATGATGTAAAGTAGTTTTACCTACCATTGTTGCCCCGTACACACCAAAATTAATTGCGTGTATTTTTTTGTAAAAACCTATTATTGCTTCACCAATAAGAATAGCAAAACCTGTCATTACCGACATATCAATGTCCCCAAATACCTGTTACTTTGTCTATTAACCATCCCATGATGTTAATATCAAAAACACCCATGATGTTTCCTATTAATAAACATGACAAACCAACACAAGAACCCCAAAACCATGCTCTCATTCGCATAAAAAACATATCAGCAGAATGCGCTCTTTGTTGATTATACGCATAATCCGAGTCGGAAAAACCCATTAAGTCGCTCAAGACCACTTAACCACCTCACTGTAAGGTGGCTAAAAATTCATTTCCTATTCCTTCTTCTGCGTTATAAGTAGCAATTTCCGGTACTCTAGTAGTATTATAGTCTGTTTGGAAGGTCTTTAAAGAATCTTGCATTCTCTTCCTTTGTTGTTCTTCCTTGTTTTTAAGTTTCCAATAAGCCTCAATTCTTCTGTCTAGAAGACCTTGCTCTATGTAATCATTTAAAAATAAATCATTGAGAGCCTTCATAATTAGAATAGCACCCACTGTAATAAGTCCAAATAGAACCCCATGCGCTAAATGCGTATATGGGAAATTAGTACCATATTGTGCATAAAAGAAAACATTTGCTCCGCTAACTACCCCTACAAAAAGAATAGTCATGATTAGCCTAGTGTCGGTGTTAAGTGCCGCCATTGTATCGCCTCAGTTAAACTCCACTGAGAAAGCAAATTGAGATGCGGCGTTTGGTGGAAGGGGTTGAGTCAATTGTGCAAATAGTCCCTCTCTAGCCAAAACACCGTGCATGTCATATTCTACATTAATGGCCCCTGTGTGGCCCTTAAAAACAAACCTTGCTAATTCAGTATTTCCTGTTAAATCTACATCTTTAGAGTCAAAAATCTTTAGAATGTATTCGTCAGTACTACCTGTACTACAAGTAACATGAATGCTTTTCAAATTACATGCGTTTTTACAAATTATTGCGTCTCCTGCGAGAACACCACTTGACCTTGAAGCGTCGGGCATAGTATCACTTATCTATTGCTAGAGTCCATGTCTTAATGAAGGTTTTGGCCTTCACTCAGCAACTTCTTCTACCTTTTTCTCTTTCTTAGAAGCGGTTTTCTTTGGTTTAGTGACCTTCTTAGGCTTTGATTTCTTTTTAGGGAGCAAGATACCTACTACTTCATTAGGTTCACATCTTAATGCAACACTAAGCATAGTAGATTCTCTTTCCGGCAAAGATTCTAGTTCTACTCTATCCGATTCGGAAAAAACCACTACGACATTTCTGCCGCCGTAATAATGAGAGGCAACAAAGGCCGAGACTTTTGTAGACTCGGCCTTTGTGACTTCAAATTTTCCTTCTCTTCCTTGTAGTTTTAGAGAATCTGCCCAACAAGTTTCACTTAATTGGATAGTAGCCAAAAGACCACCTCAAATATTTCCCCAAACACGCACTCTAAATTGCATACCGGAGTGTGTACCACCGTCTGCAACCTCGGCAGGTGTAGCCTGTAGGTTTTGCACAATTAACATTGTAACTGTACTGTCGCTAGTATAGGCTCCTGTAGTACCACTCATGACGAAGGTTGGATAGAATAGAACATTCGCTATTCCTGTATTACAGATTGCAGTTATTTTACCTAATCCGAAATCTGATGCGCTAAGTACAACACCGGAGGCATCGTATGTAGAAACATCAATCATAGCATCTACCATGTATTCATCACCAATAACACTAGGGCGGGTCTGCCCTTTATGGTCGGCTAAAAGCGCAACTGTGTAAACTTCTTCTGTCAATCAAAACACCTCAAGCCACATTCGTAATTTTACCTTGTCCACGGAAGAAGGAACACCCTGTTTCACCGATGGTTCGGTAAAGGGCTTGGTTTCCTAGACGACCGACACCGAATGGGTTTCCATTGGAGATACCATCCTCAAAGTACTGAGTAGGCTTCATAACAGAGAGCCATAGATGGTCAGTATCAAGGAACAATAGGTCACTAATTCCACTATCGGAAGCGTTACGAGTTCCGGTCATTTCCTTAACAGGGATGAGAGGAATGTCGTAGTATGTTGCAACACGGAATCCAACTTCTGCTCCCTTAATTCCACGAACACCATTAACAGTAGGAATAATTTCCTTTCTGTCCATGAATCGCTCTTGGGATTGTAGCAAGTCAGCAATTGCTTGGATGGTATCGTATCCTGTTAGGATAACCTTTGGTGAACCACCGGCAATACGCAAGTTTCTAATCATAGCGTTAAGCAAAGTCAAAGTTAGTGGGCGAACCGTAGAGGCCGCATAACTGCCGTTGAAGTCTACTTCTGCATCTAGGAAAGAAGCGTCAGTGTATCTCTCATCACCGTAGATTTTACCTAGATTGTTAGTAGCACTAGTAGGGTCAGTAGCAAGTACTCCACCGTCTAGAGCGAGTAATTCTGCTCGGCTAGAGACAATCTTAAGAAGCGAAGTATAGTTTCGCTCAATGTCACCAAGAGCAGAGTTTTCACCGTAGAATTCAAGAGGCATAACTAGCATCTTGTTTTGTGCTTCTGCGTGAGCCTTACCCATGTCTTCACGGATAATAGCACGAATGTCTCCCAAACCATCGTCAATTTGAGCCATTTCCATAGCCAATTCCGATATGTCAAATTGGTGAGCAACTGTCTTAGGACTCATAAAGAGTTGAGCGTAGGTAGGAGCCATGCTTCCTAGACCGTCAGCCGCAGTAGAAAGTCCTGCATTTTCGGGAACACCACCGATTTCATCTGCTTGTGGGTCGTCGGAACCAATTCCGCCGCCGCTACCGTCACTTTGCAAAGTAAGAGTAGAAGCACTACCACCAAAGGGTCGGCTCTTAAGAATTCTCCAACCGCTTGAGGTGTAAGGACGCTTTGATAGCATAGCCAAAGCATTAACTTCTCTGTTAAGCATTGACCAAACTTTCTGTCCGTATAGTACATTATACATTCCGGTAGCACTACCAATTGCAGTAACTCCGCTTGCGCCTACTGCCGCAGTATCGTGTGCCGTGTGTAATCCTTGTACGACTCCTGCTTGCTTAAGGAGGGAATTTCCTCCAAATGCAGGTACTCCGTATGTTGCCGCTTCTAAATCTCTAATTGTGTTAATATATGTCATGCTAAATCACCTCAAATATTTCCGCTAACCATCTTGTGAATGTCGCTCCAATTCATCTCAGCAACTTCCTCTAGGGAAAGTACCTTAACTTCTTGTGCGGCTTCGTTGGCCTTGCGAATTTCTGCGTTTCCGTTATCCAAAGACTTACGGAGTTCACTAAATTGTTGTCGTAGAGCAGAGATTTCATCTTGTGCATCGTACTCGGACTTTGCAACCAAATGTTCTCGGTGAGAAACTTCGTTCTCAAATCTCTTAGCGAAGGTATCTTGCAAGTTATCGTATGCAAGTTTTTCCATTTGCTCTGCTCTAAACTGAGCATAAGCCTTCTCAATGTTTTCCGAAGAAAGGTTTAGAGTATCAAATTCTCCGTTACCGAAGGCTTTTGAAACCTTACCTTCTTCTTCTGCTTGTGAAGAACCTGTTGGTTTTCCACCGCTTACAACAACTCTTTCAGCAGGTTCACCTGTTTCTACAGAGCCGCCATCAAGCGTAGCAGTAGGAGACTTACGGGTATCATCCATATATTCTCCGCCCATCATTTCTTGTGCTTCTTCTTCTCCCGCCATGTTTTCCATTTCGGGGTCTTCTTCTTCTTTACGCAGAGTGTTCACTTCTTCTAGAAGAGTGTCCAATTCCGCCAATGCTTTTTCTAATTTATTCATGTTAGTCACCTCTTGTTTGAGTATGTCAAATTTCGCTTCGGGATTTATTCCTTTTTCACAGATTGTTACTTCGTGCAATTCAAGTTTGCTAATTTCACTAAATTCGCCTAACTCTTCACTGCGCTTTTTCACTTTCTGTAATGCTTGTCCTCCAATGCTAAAAGACCTTAATGTTCCCTTGCGAATTCCTCTGCCTATTTCTTTGGCTTTTTCTATGTCGTCCCTTAATTTAATTACTACAAAAAATCCTACATCATCTACTTCGGTTTTCCATAGTCTTCCATTTGAGTCTCGGTAATTTTCTACTACTTCTCCTACTTGGACATTTGAGTGGTTTGTCATTACATTTCGGAAGTTTTTTTGTTCCATAAATTTGTTTACTGCTTCTTTGAGTGATTTTAAGGTAATCAAATCATTTTGTTTATCTACCATTTCAATAGAAGCATATCCACCTATCATTAATTCGTCGCTTTTGATTATTTGAAAGTCATCAAATCGTTGCGCCTTAATGATTGGCGACATATTACTCAAACCTTCGTTCTACAATTGACTATATAGCCTTATCGGATTTTTATTCCAATTTTAAGGTTTTGTACTTATCTTCATAGATATTCCAAACGCCTTCGTCTGTATCTTTATCTACAGGTTTTTGTTCATATCCTGTCCAAGCAATCCAACTTTTCTTATCTTTAATATCTACTACTCGGAAATGTAATTTAGTTTCAAACTTATTACCGTCTAGTATGTACTCATGGTATCCATTTCTTTGAACACCTACCTCTACATCTCCTTCATCTATTAATTTATGAGTATCCTGTTGCTCGGATATTTCCGCAGGATACTTTACTGCTTTACCAAACAATGCGAATATATCATCATCAGTCTCTAAATCAATAGTCCACATCAATAATTCTTCTTTGTGTTGTACTGAGAAATTAAGGTTGCCGTCCTTTCTCAAATAAATTTTAAATTGAGAAGGCTTCTCTTTAATTATTTTAGAATCGTCAATTGAAATCTTACCGTTGGATATTGATATATCTTCTCTACGGTTCAACCAATCCGGTAAGTCTTTCTTATCGCTTTCTAATACCGTTTCGTATTGGCTACCGTAATTCCTAATCAAGAAGTCATGTACCTCTGTTATTGGTTGTGGCCCCTTTCTTTTTATTAGATTGATAACCCCTACATATATTTCCGATTGTAGGCTTTTCATTGTTTCTTCTGCTTCCTTCTTCCACATATCTAAATCGTGGATTGCGTTCTTAGCCATAAGATTAGTTTCTTTAAATCCGTATAAAGTAAAACCATCCATGCTTTTAGCAATCAAAGTTGCAGTGCCGTGAATTCCATCACTGATAGTTATTCCTTTTTTCAAAGCCATAGTTTTGTATTTGATACTAGGCTTAGTATCTTTAGAAAGCATTTGCAAAGTCACTATTTTATCGGGTAATTCAACTTCGGGTATCTCAATAACCTTAGCGGAGTAAAGAGTAAACCTACCATTATCCTCTCTTACCTCATCTACTTTGACTCTAATGATTTGGCCGACCTTTGCATTAATCTTAGTATTAAGTGCTTTACCGACATTCATGTATCTTCTATCGTTCTGTTCAACGATGTGCTTACCTTCGTCCTCATCAACCGGCCCTGCCCCTAAAGTGTAGGAATAAAGACCGGACTTAGTAGATTTCTTTTCTAGAACGACCATATCCAAATCTACAAACTTCTTCCACTTAACCCACTTAGGGTTTTTCTTCGTACCAATAAAGTAAGTAGATTCAATATCTTTAATGACTACTCCTTCCGAAGTAGGCATTTCCATAATCTCTTTTGCGTATTCTGCTATATCTTTTAGAGAGTCAGCAATACGAGTATCTTTCTTTGAAGGGTAAACCAAATCCGAAGAAGACTTGGAAGAATAATTGTTGAACAGTATGTTGATTCTGTCTCTTAGGGGTTCTTCTGTAAGGTTTTGAGCCTCATGTCTCATAATATCAAAAACATGCGCTCTTAGTCTAGCCTCTTTGTACTTATTCTTGAAAACATGGGCTATTGTATCTGCCCTATGCAGGGCTTTCTCACCATCAAACAAAATTAACTCAGCATCAAGGATACAATCACCGTATGCTTTTTTCTGTAGTTCCTTGACTTGTTCGGAACACTTGTCTGTAATGTCCTTTTCATTATAGGAGTAGATATTGATTTTGTCATCTATCTTATGAATCTGTATTCGCATACCATCATATTTTTCTTGGACAACATATTCTCCACTAAACCCTTTCAATTCATTCATGTCATCAATGTCAAAGATTCGGTACATGGGTTTGTTAGGAACAATAAATTGAGAAGATGCCTTTTCAGTTTTCTCGGCCTTTTCTAAATTGACTTCTACTAAGTCTTCTAAATCTTCTTCCGAAGAATTTGATAACATCATTTCTTCTAGTATCTTATTTGCTTTTTTGAATTGTGATTCAACTTTTTTAGAATCCTTATCATCACCATAATGCTCAATGATAAACAAAGGAACATCATCAACTACTAAATCAAGTCCTTCTAATCCATCAGTAATTTCATCTTCTTGTAATTCTTTAGATGTGTAGAAATCAGCAGGTAAGGCTTTTTCATCGGAACGAATAGCATAATGAATAAATTTGACCATTGTACCAACATCGGATAATAGTGCCTCTAGCACATTACCTTTGAATCGGTCAGCGAAGGGGTCTTCTACTTCTTCCGATTTGAAACGCATATCCTTAATGGCTTCGTAAATAATTCTAGCAGTAGTGCTTTCGGGGTCTTTAGAATCATTATCTTCTAAATGCCTTTCGTCTAAGAAAACATTAATTTCTTTACCCAAAGGAGAAATTGAATCAAATGCTTCGCTTATTTCTTCTAGTGTGTTTCTCCAACGACCACCGTATTCTTTCTTATCTTCCTTTGCGGATAGATAAGATACTCTAACCTTCTCAAACAAATGTAGTATTTCATCGGAAACGGGGGCTTTGACTTTCCCGATAGTTAAACCTGTAGAGGGCATTTTAATCAACTTAAGGTGATAGTTCGTATGTGGGTGGGGCAATGAATTTAGGAGGAAATAGAGGTTGGCCTAAAGCCTTAGATAGTGCAAATCTAGTGTAAATCTCTCTTTTTGATTCTTCGGTCATTCCCGCAAATTCTCGCTCAACTTTTTTCAAGTTCTCTTTCGTTATTCTTTTTGAGCCTGTGTCATACAACCAAGTTATGGCCGTTTCTACATCAAGTCCCTTAATACCCTGAAATTTTTCCCTAAGAATAGTATCATAATCTACTTCATTGAGGTCTTCTTTTTTAAAATGAGATTCTTGACCCGCCAACCCATATCCCGAATGAGTACCTTTGTTGTTCTCAATCTTGGTCTTGTCTTTTTCGCCTGTCTTTTTAGGTCGCTTTACTTTAACCTCTTCCGATTCATCATCGTAAGCAATTCTTTCAGCACTAGCCTGTTGTACTAATTCTTTAACAATTCTAACTTGCTCAATTGCTTGTGCAACTCTAACTTCTTCTTTAGTCATTTTTTCGGGCATAAGTTTCACCGTCCACCTACGAATTTCTCTATATCATCCCAAGACATTTTATGAATTACATCATCTGTCGGCATGGTTGAGTTAGTAATTGAAGGAGTAGGAGATTGAGCAACAACAAATCCCGACTTCATTAGAATATTGTCTTTGTTGTAGACTGCTTGTTCTAGAGTCTTGATTCTACCCACTAGAGCCTTTAGGATTTCTAAAACTTCTTCGTCTGTTTCACTCATCTCTTAAATCCCCCTTTCTACTTGGATAAATGACTTCCCGAAGTTGTCGGTACAGTAATTCATACTCCTTACGAAGTTTGCTAGATAGGGCTAACATATCAATGTTCCTTTCATCTATGGACTTAAACTTCTTTGTCATTTTTTCATCGGATTTGATTAACTCTAACTCTTTGAGCATATCAATCAATTCACCTAAGCGAGTAAAATCTTGGCCGAAGTACTCTGTAGGTTCTGTTGATTGTAGAGTCTTCTTCAATCTCTTTTTCTTCTTATCGTCTAACGATTGTAAAATCGGACTGTTTTCTTTTTCTATTGTTTCTTTTAGTACATGTTCCCACATAATTATTCCTCTTCTTCTTTTTGCTCTCGCATATCGGTAATGTCTCTGTCAGTAATTTCCATAGGCTCTAATCCCGATTCCCTTACATCATCCAAAAGTCTGTCCGAATCAGTGCGTCGGTCTTCGCTTTGTCTAACACTTGCTAAAATTTCCTTTTTTAGTTTAGTAAGTTCTTTTCTCATCTTTTTGTTTTCTGCAACATCTATTACAATACCTGTTAAAGATTGGTAGGTCTGCATCAACTCTTCTAAGAGACTATCGTTTCCATTTTCCTTAGCAATAAGCAAAATATAGTCTGTAATATCTTTTGTTTCCAATCCCTTTATTGTCACTTCTAAAGGTTCTACACCATCATTAATAGTAAAACTACTTTTACCTTCTTTCCTAGCAGATTCTAAATCATCTAAATATTTTTGATTTAGGCTTGCCGGACTGTCTTCCAAATTTAACAAACTATGTATCTCCTTACCTACCTTTTCTAATTCATCATAGCGTTGGTTTTCTTTATCGGTATTAGCGTTATTTTTGAGATACCTTATCTTATTATTTTTTTGTCGCAGAGGACTTAAAAAATCTGTTCCTGCTTTAACATAATTATAGAAAATAGATTCGGTGTTTTTACCAACAGTCTTTAAGAAACTATAATTATTTTTTGCCGTAGCCCCTCTACCCATTGTCTTCACAACATCGTAATTTGTGTTTCTGTTTTTATTCAGTTGTACTAACATATCCCGTAGTTCTTTTACTTTGGTTAGGGTTGCAGGTTGCACTGTATGTCCCTTAATAGTAAAAGTTAGGTTTTTTAATTCTTCAAGGGACTTAATATGAGGAGTTAATTTTCTTTTATAGGGAGCCGCTACTAAATCCGACTCTTTAATATCTTGCAGTAGTATTCTCAACTTATTCATAATATCAGCATTTCTACCTTGTACTTTATCAATAATAGATTTAGCAGAATCTATTGCAATAACAATTGGTAAGCGTAGTTTTCCTAAGTCTAGAAGCATAGATAAATCTTGAGTTGAGGGAGTATTTTCTTGTATTGTTTTTTTCATATCTAGTAATACCGCACTTAATTTATCAATATCAAAAGAAGTATTTTCTCTGCCTTCTCCCGAATTAACGAAATCATTTATTTCCTTTGCTCTAGGAGTTTTAGGTTCTTCCGCCACAACTTCTTTTTCTTTAGGTTGCATTACTGTTCCTTCGGAGTAACGCTTAACTTTCTCTTTGATAGATTCTAATAATTCTCCCAAAACGATTTTTCCTATCTTTGCCTCAGTAATTCCTTTTAGTGGAATATTAAAGGTCATTCTTTCTTTAGGATTTAGAGGGTCTTGTAAGTCTAGTTCAACAGAATTCCTAACTACCAAAGGCTTTCTATCCTTTTCCTTTCTGCCGTTATTAGTCTTTTCCCTATCCTCTTCTTCATCCTTATTATATTTTATTTGCTCACTTATTGTTTCCGATAAAGAATTCTTTATTTTCTTATAATATCCCATCAATTCGGAATTAGTTTTTAGTGACGATAATGTTTGAGGTTCTAGTACCTCCATCTCTTCTTTTACTTCATTCAATTCTTCTTCCTTATCCTCTTCGGTAGGAAATTGAACCTTTAGAATATCCATAAAAGACATTAAAATCACCACTTATTTTCTGTCTTGTTTCTTCTTTTTACGGGAAGTTGAACCGCATCGGGAGTATCTGCTGAACCCCGTTTAGGAGTATGAGTAGTATCGGGAGGTAAACCACCCAAAGAAAAATCCCTATTCTTTCTAACTGCTCTATCTTCGGCGGCTCTTTGTGAGCGAACCTTTGCTAACTCTCTTGCTAACTGTGCTTCTTTTCTTGCTATATCTGTCATTATGGTATTCTCCTTTCACTTCTTGAATCAACATTTTGATTGCCCGCTTCTTTGGGTAATCCTGTCATACGCTTATCCGGCCCTACGCTCATCCTCGCTTTATTTCTTGTGGCCGGTGGGTTCTCTTGTGGCTTACTTCCGCCTTGCATCATCTGTTCTTGCATCTGTCCCATTTGCGAAGCATCAATATTTGTTCCCGCATAAGGGTCAATATCAACGCTAGAATCTTCTTCTCCTTCTTGCTTAGGTGTTTCTTTTGGTTCCGGCTTACTAAAAGTAAACTGTCCGTCTTCATCCATATCTACTTCAAATCCTAGATTCTTAGTAGAAGCCGCAATATTAACTTCAATCTCTCTTTTACGAAGTACTGCTATTTCATCCTCTTCTTCGCTAGGAGGTAGTTTTAGAACCCAATCTGTAATTCCAAACTCTTTAGTTAAGAACGGGAAAACATAATCATTGTAGACATTTTGAGCCATTTGTACTGCTCTATTAGTGACTAAGATTTGCATACCTTCATTGTTAAGTCCACCGCTAGTAGTGTTGTCAGCCATGAAGACTTTACTAACTCCATAGAACGCTGAAATCCTATCTCGCAAATCATCCTTTACTGCAACATATTCCATCTCTTTTAGACTGTCCATGAATTTAATCCATTCAACAGAACCCTTACCATTCTCTGCTTCAATTCCCATAACAGGAATATAGTGAGGGTCTTGCTCCATCCGTTCTTTAACCCCTCTCCAAAATGCGGCCATAGAATCCATATTTCTAGTTTGCACTGCTAACAAACCTCTAGGCATTCTACTCTTAGTGTATGAAGAATTGACATAATTTTCCATAGCAATAAGTGTCATTATGTTATTGAATAAAGTTAGAATAGGAGATTGCCCATACATTCTACTAGGGTTGTATTTACTAAAGTGCAATACTTCTCCTTGTAAGAAGTACTGATGTTCCCCATTAGCACGATTAACATAGTGTACCGGATAAAGAGGACTACCACATTCTTCACAACTTTCATGTGGTTCATGGGCAAGATGGCTTCTATGGTTAATACAAGTGAAACCTTTTGTTCCTCTAATGCCTACTTCATCAGCATAGATAGTCATAGTTACAGGGTCGCCTCTAAACAATTCCTTGATTCGGTGCATACGGATTTTGCCGTTACCATCCAAGTAATACTCTTTTACAAGAACAATATACGCATCATCCATGATATTCAAATCATCTTCTAATTCTTTAAATACATCAATGAATTTTTGCTCGGACTTATTTACATATCCTTCTATGAAACTTTCAGCATATTCTAATTGTTTTGGGTTGGGTTTTTCTAAGTCTGTTGAGCCACATCTAGCACATTCCTGTACCGGCATCTTGTGTGTTTTTTGACAAGATAAACAACGGGACTCAAACGCCTTTTCCCAAACATAGCCTCTGCGAAAAATTTCTTGTTTAAGTTGAGTAATACAAGTCCTAACAATAACTGATTGCCCCACGACATTGTAGACCAATGGCCCTGTCATCATGTAGGATTGTTCTTTCTCTTGAATACCTACATTGAAGACCTTTCTATCGTTAGGTTTAGGAGTAGTCCTTCGGAATAGATTTGTGAACGAAAAGCGTCTTTTATCAGCCATAATGTATCCTCCCCAATTACTGTTCAATAGCCATCGTTAATGATGTTTGTTATCACCATAATTTCTTACAGGCTAGACATTTAGGAGTTGTTATTCTCCCTTTGCATTCGTGACACTTATGCCTTGCTTTGAATGACTTTCTTCTTTTAGGGTTCTTGTGGGTTCCACCACCACGATTTTTACCCTTTGCTTTGTAGTTACCATATCCCTTAGCACCGGCATGGATTTTCTTTCCTTCATGGGTGAGCATCATGATTTTCTTACCGCTTCTATCACTAGGATATACAGTCCCAACCCTCATATCTTTTTTGTCCTTTTTTAGAATAGTTTTCCAACTCATTTTTCTCGCCTCTCTTGATTTTCTTTTGAGGTCTTATCATCATCAATTGGGCCACCTTTAGCCCAAGTGTAGCAAGTTCTAGCCGAATGACATTTGAAATCGTGCATCCAACAATAACCTAAACGCCCATCTTCGTCTGTATTTAGAGGCATACATTCATCCATTCTAGGAGAAATATCAAACGCTACGCAATTACTACAATTAGATTTCTTAGCAACATCAGCAGTAGTATTCCATTTCTTCGCATACCTAACCCAATAGTCTTCATCTTCTAAATTCAAAGGCCCGTACTGAATGTACTTTTCCTTGACTGCTCTATCTCTATTTTTGGTATTCAGTTCCAAATCTTGAGTAGCAACAGGGCAAGAAAATGCCTTGACTAGAATTTTCCAACCCATTGTATCACTTGCCTTGTAGCCCGAATCTTCTAACAATATTTCTAAGTGCTATTCTTTTCTTGGTATTATGGTCTTTACTACTAAGATAAGGATTGTTGTATTCTTTTTTGTATTCGTCCACTTGTTCGGGAGAAAACTGATAAGTCTTCCCATCAACAGAATAACGCATACCAATCGCCTTTCTTTTATTCTTCAAAACCACTTTCCAACTCATACTTATTCCTCTTCATCTGTAGGTAAAGGTAGGCCATCTAACAGAATATAGTCTCCCTTTTTATGCTGAACAACATTCTCCATGTTCTCTAGCATATCTTTTAATTCATCCTTAGACATTTTAGTAGACTCTTCTAGAGGTTCTAAACCGGATGCCCCGCCCTCTTCTTCTAGAGTAGAAACAATTGTTTCTGTTGGGTCAGCCTTCTTAGCACTATCTCTTAACATGGAAAAATCCTTACCTGTAATCTTTCCATCTTTGTCTCGGTCTAATTTTCTTTGTCTACCGATAAGTTCCTTTTCCATTTTTTCTTCACATGCACTACAACTACAACCGGAACCGGCTTTTTCTGTATTGCAGTGTGCTTTCAATATATTTTTCCAAATCATTTTGTTCCCTTCCTTCTTTTGTAGGTTTTGCAAGCCGAACATGTCGGCCTACATCTTCGTTTAGTTCCTTTACCTGCGTTCTCTCTCCCACAAGGTTTAACTCCTTTTTTATCATCTTCGCATGATTGACAAGAAACCCAACCCGAAACTGTTTCTCCGTCTTCTCCTTCGGCTTCGTTTTCAAACCATTCGTCTAAACTTTTCTCAATTTTGAGAATTTTTTTCCAACTCATGCTTTTCTACCTACCCAAATTTGTCCTTGTCGGCATCGTTCCATAGCACCCGATTTATACGCCCCATGTTCTTCATATTCTTCGTCTGCAATTAAAGCGCAACGGTCTTTCTTTTCTCCTTTGCTATTATGAGTAGCAGTAGCCTTTACTTTAAGAATATCAAACCACATTAAAACTCACCTTCTTCTTTTAAATCATCAACTATCTGTTGATATTCTTTAGGTTTGTCTTTCATAAACATTTTCAATTGTTGTAGTTGTAGGGCTTTAGGATGATTCCTATTCATGTTGTAAGTATTATACATTAAATCCTTTGCGGCTTCTACTCTTTCGTCTAAATCTTTCCTTTTTTGTTCATCAATAGGGCGATAATTTTTATCATAATAGTCCATCATTTTTTTGTATTTACGGCCTTTTCTAGTTTTAGTTTCCCAACCCTCCATAGCCCAATCTTCTCTAGCATCCCATAATTCTTTTCTGTGATTAAAAATATCCTCAGTTGCTTCTTTTATTTCTTCAAGTTGAAGTTCGTGTTCATATGAATCCTTATCTAATCTATTACCTTCATCATCATACAATTGCAGAAGCCCCCCCTCTTTATTGGCTTCTATTACAAAACCCATAGAATACTCTCTACCATCTTTACCGATATATCCATTTTCAGTTTCCTTAACTTTAGTAATATTATATCCTTGACTTCTTAAAAAATCAGGAGTTTGTTTTTGATATTGAGGTGTTTTGGGTAGCCTATCCTTAGTCCCATATTTTTTTAAATTCTCTTCGGGGTCATATTCTTTTTGCTTAAGAACCATACCACCAATTTGTTCTAATGAATCCATAACAGACATTTTACAATTATCTCTGTATTTTTGAATATCGTCTTTGTAGATGCCTTCTTTCTCAAAATCAAAACCTACATGGTCACGATGATTTTCCCACTTCATCAATTTGAAAATTTCTCCGCATCTATCCTTATACCAACTAGCCTTCTTGTGTCCTTTCTTTATTCTAACTAACTCCAAAAGAAGTTGTGCGTTTGGCCCCTTCATTCTAAAATGAGGAAGACACTTAACTAACAAATTATGAACATCATCTTGAGAATAAAAATTTAAACGATTAACCGGCCTAGTGTCTTGAGGAGATTTTTGGTCAAGGTGCAACTTACCAAAACCAATCGCCTTATGAATTTCTTGCATGAATACTTTACCTCTGTCCCCTGTAGCAACAAGCCCAACTCTAGGATTGTATTTCCTATCCATTGTAATATATCCGTCCGAATCAATAAAAGCCGCAGTATAGGCCCAAATATTTTTCTTTATCTCCCCATTAAGTTTGTAGTACTTACCTTCTAAAGAAACAATATCTAATCCCTTTGATATTTTAGAAATAGTATTCCAAGAATTTCTATCATATAGTTGAGAAGGCATTCTATCATGTATTTGCCTAGCACTAATTCCTTGATTGTCACAAACTTGTTTTAAAATAAACTCTTGAGTCTTTTCTTTAATGTTTTTTCTAAGAACAACATCGGGAATCTGTTTCAAGTTTTTTCTAAATTCGCTTTTAGCAAGCCTCATGTCTTTATCTAAAGAAGCATAAACCCTACCATAATTCACTTCTCTTTTATCCAAATCTGCTTCCCAATACTTACAAAGACTATCTACAATATTTCTTCTACCTTCTGTTTCTTTTACAGAATGTAGTTTTCTCAAATCCGATTCTTTGAAGGTCATCTTTTTCAATGTTGTTTTGTAAGGATGCAACCAATACAAACTATCTATGCACTTGTCAATATGCTCACTGTATCCTTCTATTAAAGAATCAATGCTCTTAGTCATGCTATCCCTGTATTGACCCTTGAGACTCCTTCTTTCTTTTCTAAGGGTTTTTATTACTGACGGTATATCTTGCTCATACATTTGATATTTAGGAGGAAAATATTCAATGTTTCTTTTGGCTTGGCTAGCATTAATATTGTACTCCTTGCATACTCGCTTAACAATTTCATGTTCCGACTGAATAAACAAACCTTTCTGCAAACTAGAAAACAAGTTATCTAAATCGTTTTCTGCATCCTCTTGAGATTCTGCAACTTCTTCTAGTTTATCACTAGCCTCCTGTAATTCCTCAGTAGTTGCAATAGCCATTTAATCACCCTAAAAATTAAGCCCCATTATACCTTGATACGGGTTATGCGGCCTCTCGCTAAATAAGCCCAAGTCGTCTAACAATAAGAAATTTTCACTAGCCTTTTGTGTAGCGGCATTTGCTAAAGCAAGACTCATAACCATATCGTCATGCGCCCCAACACCCTCAAACTTACCCTTATCTGTAATAGAAAACATAGACAATTCCTCTATAAGGGCGGTAGTAACTCGCCTACTCTCTTCGTTACCATAGGGCAAGTGTATTTTACTGTTTTCAAAATTCATCTGTAAATTTAAAACAATGTCTTGTTTCTTCTTCCTTGTAGTGTTGAAGTCGTGAACATTTATGTCCGATATATTTCTCAACTCTTGAGTAAAGGATTTGGCGAAAACATTCGTCTCAAATAAAACAACTTCGGGATTGAACACTTTACCTATCAATCTAACCTTCTGTATATTTTCTCTAAATTCTACATTCTTTGCTCGGTCAATATAGACAATTGATTTATTATCATGCTCATCTACTTCTAAAACAGTAATAACATTGTAGTCTCCATCAGTAGAAATAGCAGGGTCAATACCTACATAATATTTGTAGCCTTCTCTCCTTCGGGAAGATAAAACTAAACCTTTATTTTTGGCTTTCTCTAAGTATTCGGGATTGAATAGAGAAGTACCTGTAGAAATAGGAACGCACATGTATTCTCTTGTAAATTTTAAAGAACCGATTTCAGCCTTTCTATTCATTAAAGAATCATAGTCCCATCGTTCCGGCCAAAGCGGTTCATTAAGAGCATTCAAACATGGATACTTACGCACAAGGTATTGGGTATTTTCTTCTAATTGAGAATAAATATCCGTGTAAGAAAACGGCGTTCCAATAATTC